>KB659943.1_pt77 | contig 22279 bp, 23 predicted proteins | sample 558768 | NCBI scaffold set KB644980.1 | reverse complement strand
TCGATGGAGCGTACCGCACGAACGACGTGACCCCATATGAGCGAGATCGACAACAGACTCGACCGACTCGAATCGCAACTCGATCAGCAACAGCAGCAGATCGACGACCAGCAGGAAACCATTGAACAACAGCAGGACACAATCGAATCCCAGCAGACGACTATCGAGGAACAGCGCGAGGAGATCGCCGACATGCAAGACGACGACAGCACCGCCGCAACCGAAGCGGAATCGACGATTCTGAACCGGCGGAACACGCTAAAAGCGGGTGGGCTTCTTGCCCTGTTGTTCGGGAGTGCCGGTACCGCCAGTGCGGACTCACAGGGACAGGTCGGCACGAGTAGTGATCCGTTAGACGCGCTGTACACAGCGGAACTGCACGGCGGCGTGACGAACGATCAGTCGCTGACCGATCTGACCGGCAACGGACTCACGGTTTCCAGTGGGTCACTTGACATCGAATCGGGAGCGGTTGATTCGGCCGAACTGGCGAACGATTCGGTGACAGTGGCGGGCAATTCGGTTCCGCTGGGCTCGTCGACGGCCATCAACTACGTCGACCTCGCCGACACCGGAGGGTCGTTTCCGATCCCGAACGGGGACTTGGCGAACGATTCGGTGACCGTCTCGGCGGGCACTGGCCTGGAGGGCGGTGGGTCGGCGTCGCTGGGCGAGTCGACCACGCTGGATGTCACGTCGGACGGCGTCGGTACCGACGAACTCGACGCCGGGGCCGTCGCCGGGTCGAACCTCTCGGGCGGTGGCGGAACGATAGACCTCGATACCAACATCTCGGCGAACGGCTTCACCATCGAGTCGACGAAGCTCGGTGATGATTCGCTAACGCTCATCGGGAGCGGGAGCCCCGCCAGTATAAAACTCGACGCTACAGGGTCTATATTCTCTACTGCCGACGTACTGCCCGATACCGACAACACGCACCAGCTGGGTGGTAGTCCCTTTCGCTGGACGGAGGTTTACGCCGCTAACGGGGTGAACACCACCTCCGACGCCCGATTCAAACAGAACGTCGTGGACCTCTCGGACCCGCTCGACCGACTCCGTGACATCCGGCCGGTCTCCTACGAGTGGAAAGACGAGGACGACCCCGACACCCGGCTAGGGTTCGTCGCACAGGAACTCGACGACGCCGTCCCCGAGGCCGTCGACCGCCCCGACGACGAAGACGCCCCACTCGGCGTGACCTACGACATGGTCGTACCGGTCGCAATCGGTGCCATCCAGAAACAGCAGGAGAGAATCGAGGAATTGGAAGCCGAGAACGAGCAGTTGCGCGAACGCGTCGTTGGTATCGAAGAGCAGATCGATGTTGACGTTCGCGCTGACCGACAGAAAGTAGCCGATGACTGACGCCAGCAACGCTTCCCCGGCGGGCCGTTGGTTCACGCGGTTCGCTGTCACCCTGCTGGCACTCACACTGCTGGCCACCGCGACAGCTGGCACCGCCAGCGCGCAGGTGGTCGTCACCAACGGCACGGTCTTCGAGGCGGGCGACGACGGCCCGACCGTCGAAATCACCGAGAATCTCACCCTCGACAGTCCGTACAACTACTCCGACGGCCACACGGTCGATCTCGCGCCGAACGCCACGTTCAGCAGCACCGGCACCACGAACGTCACCGTCACCACCATCGATGGCCCGTGGACGAACCTCACGACACACAACATCTCGACGCCGCTCGCGGTCAACGCTACCGACAAACAGAACGTGACTATCGAGGGCGACACGGTCACCCATGTCAACATCAGCGATATCGACGACAGCGACCGCAGCAGCACGGAACTCGTCTACGATTCGGACACGCAACTCAACGTCACGCTCACCGAACTGACCGCCAGCGACACCACCGAACTGCTGGCGAGCGACGACTCGGTGGTGACGACGGTATCGACGAGCGAAAACGGTACCGCGACTGCGAGGCTGCCGGCCGGTGAGAAACGCCTCACGGTCGCCGTCGAACCTGAACCCGAACCGCCGGATGATGAAAGCGGCGGCGGCGGCGGTGGCGGCGGTGGTGCCGCTACCGAGGACGAATCGGAGCCGACCGATCCGGATATCGCCGAGGTAGTCGAACAGCTAGACTCAACGACCTCGGAGACGACCGAGGTCGAAATCGATGACAGCGACGATGATGGGAGTGTCAGCGTCGATCCGGGCGCAACGGCCGAGACGGTCGAAGCGATCACCTTCGACGAGACGACGAGCGGCACCGTCGAAATCACCGAGTACACAGATCCGTCGACCGAAGTCACACAAGAGATCGAAGAGAGTGTCGAAGACGATCTCACCGATGATACGACTGCCGACAGCGAGGCCAGCGAGGAGAGTGAGGAGACTGAGTCTAACCAGGAAACCGACGATGAACAGTCCACTGAACCGAGTAGCGAGCAAGGCGACGGCGAGGCGACAGTGTCCGTTGTTGCAGTTACCGACATCTCGGTAGAGTCGGACAGCGGGAGCAACAACGGCGACACCGACACCACTGCGACCGTCACGATGGGCGTACCGAGAGACGAGATCAGCGACCCTGATGACGCCGTTATCTTCCATGAAACACCTGACGGCTGGGAGCAACTGGAGACGACCATTACATCTACGACCGGAGAAGAAATCCGGCTGGCGGCCGACACCACGTTCTCGATATTTGCGGTCGCGGAAGTGGACGACCCGGCCGAGGACGCGACGACTGCAACCAACGAAACTGAAGACGAGAGGGCAGCTACCGACGCCAGCGACGATGCCGGAGCAACCAGTGACGGCATCCCTGGCTTCGGTATCACTATCTCGCTCGTAGTACTGCTCTCGGCAGTAGCCATCGCTGTGTGGCGTGGTCAGTGAACCACCCGCGGTACCGCGATACTTGGTTGCTTTTTGTTATTTCATCCCGGCGGACGAATCACCAGTCCACTTGAAGATTTCCCTGAGTCAGATTCGGCTTCCCAACACAAATTCATGAAGGAACGACCTAACGAGATTCGTCCTGTGTTTACTGATCCGTTCGAGAACATACCCAGCCTTAACCGAATGATAACCTGCTCTCAGCTCCAGCATGTCAACGGGTCCACCGGAAACTCGATAGCGACCACTCTACCGAACTTGCATCTATGATCCATTAGCGGTGGTCCCAACTGTTCAAACCGCTGATCAAACGGATCGACTGCTGAGTGGCGGTCGCCGCCGCGATTTTAAATACGATCCCGCAGGACGACCCTTGCGCCCGGAGCATGTCGGCATCACTGCTGTCACAGCTACGACGCACACTCGTCTCCGCCTGCGAATCCGCCAGTGGCGCTGTCACAGAGCAGTCCGAGAGCGACCGACAGGCGACGACAGAGGCCGATCCGTCACCAATCGACCCGGACGCTCCCGCCGACTCAGGTACAGCACTCGACGACGAGATTCCTGGCACGCTCAGACGCCTCGCTCGAATCGTCCGGGGCTCGACTGTCGAGTGGCAGCCCTACTGTCCCGACCGTGACGACCAGCTCGCAACCTTCGATCCGCCAGACGGCACCGAAGTTGTCGACCGCTACCCGGTCAATCAGCCGTACGCAGCCATCGCTATCACGCACAGCGCGACGGACAACACGCATACGTACCATCCGGTCGAACCTGATCTCGACGAGTTCGAGGCTGAGTTACTCGACCGCGTTCGATCCGATATCCGCGCGCCGTTGCTGCACGCGTCGGAGACCGACCAGCCACCCGAACAGCGACTCAGAACCGAACTCATCGCGTGTCTCGAACGCTACGGCATCAGCGTCGACAACCGAACCGTCCACGCGCTCTGGTATTACCTCCATCGCGATTTCCGTGGCTACGGCCGGCTTGACCCGCTTTTGCGCGACGACTGTGTGGAGGACATCTCCTGTGACGGCCACGACCGGCCGATATTCGTCTACCACGACAGCTACGCCGACATCGAGACGCCCATCGCCTTCGATAAGGCCGAACTTGACGATACCGTCGTTCGACTCGCCCAGGGGTCGGGCGAGCATATCAGCGTCGGCGATCCGATCGTCGAGGCGACGCTGGCCGATGGCTCCCGCGCGGAACTCTCGTTTGGCGGCGAGATCACGCCCCACGGCTCGGCGTTTACCATCCGGCAGTACGCCGACGAACCCTTCACACCGATCGATCTGCTCCAGCGGGGCACCTTTAGCGCGGAGCAACTGGCCTACTGCTGGCTCTGTCTCGAACACAACAAGAATCTCCTCGTCGCCGGCGGGACCGCCGCCGGCAAAACGACCTCGCTGAACGCCATCTCGATGTTTATCCCGCCGGGATCGAAGGTCGTCACCATCGAGGATACCCGCGAACTCACGCTCGCCCACGACAACTGGCTCGCCGCCGTCACCCGGGATGACGGCGACGACGAGACGGCCATCGACATGTACGACCTCCTGCGGTCGGCCCTCCGCCACCGTCCGGCCTACCTCCTCGTCGGCGAGGTTCGCGGCGCCGAAGCTGCGACCCTGTTTCAGGCGATGAACACCGGGCATACGACACTGTCGACGATCCACGGCGACTCGATCGAGACCGTGGTCAACCGCCTCGAAAGCGAGCCGATCAACGTCCCCCGCTCGCTGGTCCAGTCGGTGGATTGCCTGCTGGTGCAGACACAGCAGCGACTCGATGGTCGCCGCGTCCGCCGGGCACGCACGATCGGCGAACTCCGCGGGGTTGACGACCGAACTGACGAACTCGATTATGCGTCGGCTTTCGAGTGGGAGCCGGCGACGGACTCGTTCGCACGATACGATAGCGATCTGCTGGATTCGATCCGCGACGAGCGCGGCTGGAGCGAGGCTGCCCTGCGACAGGAGTTCCAGCATCGAGTCGAGTTTCTCCGGACACTGGCGACGCAGGATGTCACCGACTACCAGCAGTTCACCGCACTGGTCGGCGACTATTACGCCGCTCCCGAGGGTACCAGCGAGGAAATTGTCGGTACCAGTGCCGACGCCGCCGCTGCCAACGCTGACGACACACCACACACCGCAGACCACGCCCGAACTGACCACAGCACGAGCACTGTTCGGTCAGAGTCCGAGCGCACACCGTTCGATCCAGCGGCCGTCACGAACCGGCCATGAACTGGTTGCTGACAATTGTCGGCACCAGTTCGAAAGACGACGCCGGCTGGTTGCTCCACCAGTACGGCCGGGTTCGCACTCTCGTCGATACGGTCGCACTCGCCCTCTTCGGGTGGCTGGTACCCGGTCGCAGTCTGCGACGGGACCGACAGCAGACGCTGGCGGCAACCCACGCCGCAGACCCCTACGAGGTGGTCGAAGCGCGGACACTCCTCTATGCGGTCGTGACTGGGATAATCGCTGGCTGCTGTGGCATCGTTGCGCTCCCCCCGGCACTCAGATTGCTCGAGCGGTCGGTACTGCGAGCGACGGCGCTGACACCGATCCTGTCGCAATCGCTCGAGTTCGGTACGTCGGCCATCGTCGCTGGGACCGCCGCTGGAACCGTGTTGATCACCGCTGGCACTGCGATCGCCGTCCACGAATCCCGGTGGTGGTGCCTCGAACAGCGGGCAACAGCACGCGAGCGACGGATCGACGCGACACTGCCGCGGGCTGTCGCGTTCATGTATGCCCTCTCCCGGAGTGGGATGTCGCTGCCGCGAATTCTTCGGGTGCTGGCCGACAACGAGGCGGTTTACGGTGCAGCCGCCGCCGAGTTCGGCGTTGCTGTCCGCGAGATCGACGTGGTAGGAACCGACGTGATCACCGCACTGGAGGCGACAGGCCAGCGGACGCCATCGGACGATCTGGCTGATCTGGCAGCGAATCTCGCCAGCGTTCTCGACAGCAACCAACAGCTGGCACAGTATTTGGCCGACCACCACGAGCGGTCGCGGGAGGCCGCGACCGCCACCCACGAACAGTTACTCGATCGGCTTTCGGCGGCCGCCGAGGGGTACGTCACGGTGCTGGTCGTCGGCCCGCTGTTCCTGTTGACGACGCTCACGATACTCGGGCTGGTGGTTGCTGATACCACACTCGCGCTTCGTGGCATCGTCTACGTGGCTGTGCCGCTCGGTACGGCCGGCTTTCTCGTCGCGGTCGACCGATTGGATACGACATACGAATCACCAGATGGGCAGTCACCTCCTGTTTCAGATCAGTCCTACATACGGACACCACCAGCCGACGACTCCGCAGATCGGTGGGCTGCACAGCGTGCGACGCTCCGACTCTACGACACAGTTCGCGGCGGGCATCGCTGGCTCCGGCACCCGAAAGCGACGCTCCTCGCCAATCCATGGCTGACCGGGCTGGTGACGTTGCCGGTCGGACTCGTCTGGGTGACGGCGACGAGTCAGAGTCCATCGCTGGCCGTTCCCGCAGGTCTCGCCTCGCTCGCTGGACCGATCTCGGAGGCGGCTGCCATCGTCTGTGCCGGATATGCCATTGTATACGAGACCGAACGGTATCGCCGTCCGCCGGATCGAGGCCGCTGTCCCCGATTTGCTCGACCGTCTGGGTGGTCTCACCGAGGCCGGACTCTCCGTTGTCGACGCAGTTCACCGCGTTACCGATGCCGACCTTGGTGCGCTGAGTTCGCCACTCGAACGAACGTGGCGCGACGTGGAGTGGGGTGCCGACATCGAAACTGCACTCCATCGGCTTGCTACTCGGGTTCGGTCACCGCAGGTCACGCGGGCGGTCACGCTCGTCACCAACGCCTCGCGGGCGAGCAACGACATCGCGCCCGTCCTCTCGATTGCTGCCGCGGAGGTCAGAACCCGCCGCCGACTCGACCGCGAGCGAACCCGACTGCTGGCGCTGTATCTACTCGTAATCTACGTGGCCTTTCTGGTCTTTCTCGGTATCGTGGCCGCGCTCTCGGCGACGTTTTTGCCGGCGATCAGCACCGCGACCATCGAACCAACCGCCGCTGCCGCCCGGGCTCCGTCCGCCGCTGGTCTCTCGTCAGCAGTCGGAACTACCGCTCATCTTGCAGCCCACGATGTTACGATCTATCGATCGCTGTTCTTCCATGCTGCTATCGTTCAGGCCGTCTGTTCCGGACTCGTCGCCGGGAAACTCGCCGAGGGAACGCTTCGTGGTGGCGTCAAACACGTTGCCGTTCTGCTCTCGCTGGCCCATATCGCGTTCTGGCTCATCTGACCCGTTCTATTCGTTGCCGAGATCGTAGTCAAACGGCGGGCTGAGTGCACACACTCAAAAGGCAGCCGACACACCCTGCAGGTAACGAATGGCATCGAGCAAGTCGGTCGTGATCGCTGCACTGGTCGCCAACGGTGCGATTGCGGTCCTGAAGTTCGCCGGCTACCTGCTCACCGGCAGCCCCTCAATGCTCTCGGAAACGTATCACTCGGTCTCCGATACCGGCAATCAGGTGTTTCTCCTGATCGGTCTCCGGTACGACGAGCGGTCGGCGACGCGAGAACACCCCTTTGGCTACGGGAAAGCCCAGTTTTTCTACTCGTTTCTGGTGTCGGTGTTGCTGTTCGGCATCGCAGGCTGGGAGTCGGCCACACACGGGTACAACGCGATCATGCATCCCCACGCCTCGAAGATGGCGTCGCCGACGCTCCTCGGCTACACGTTCCCCGGCGTGTGGGTCAACTACGGCGTCCTCATCGGCGCAATCGTCTTCGAGAGCTACGCGCTCAGGAAGGCCCATGCCAACATGGCCGCCCAGATCGACGAAAACGACTGGTCGGGGTTCCGCGAGGCGTTCCGGAAGACAAGCGACGTGACCGTGCTCACGGCGCTCACCGAGGACACAATCGCCATGGCCGGGGCCGGGATCGCGCTGTTCGGCGTCTTCCTGACTCGCTACACCGGCAACCCGCTGTACGACGCGGTCGGCGCGCTGCTTATCGGCCTGCTGCTGATGGGCTTTGCGCTCGCGCTCGCGTGGGAGAACAAACGGCTCCTGCTCGGCGAGAGTCTGCCCGCCAGCGACGAAACACGACTCCGTGAGATCGTTCGCAATCACGACGCAGTCACCGATATCGTCGACTTCCGGACGGTCTATTTTGGGCCGAACGCGGTCGTCGTTGCTGCCGATATCGCCTTCGCCGACGGTATCGATACGACGGCGATGAACGACCACATCACAGAGATAGAGGACGCGCTCATCGCCGTCAACAGCAGCATCGACAAAGTTTATATCGAACCCGAATAGGTGCTGGGCCGCCGGTCACGGTCGTCCGTCGCCAATTTGGTCACCTTGCTACAGTGCCATGTACATCAGTGCCACCAGTGCGAGACAGACAACACCGACACCGACCTGTGTGAGCACCGCCCCATTCTGGAGTTCCGGGTCGAGGAACGAATGGGCGGGGTCGGCCGGATCGTAGTAAACTCGCGTCTGCTCATCGATGTCGTAGTCGGCGACAGCGGCCTCGGCCGCTGATTCGGTGCCGAACCGCTTGACGAATCGGTTCTGCCCGGGATAGACCGTCTCACCCTGCCGTCGCTGGGTCGGGGTCTGATACGTGTACTCGACAGCGGGGATGTAGCTCACCGAGCCGTGGCCACCGCGCACCTGCTCGACGCCGGTTACCTCGACCTGTCCGGTGGTTTCCTGTGCGCGGCCGACGACGGCCCTGAGCCGGCGATACTGCACGAGCCCCCGGCCAGCACTGAGAAGGCCGATGAGGACGGCGACACCGGCCGCGATATCGACGGCGGTGAGCGACGATGCGATCATACCTATTGTAGGAGTTCAACAGACAAATAGCCCAGCCTGAAGCGTCTCCAGGAGGGCTGTCGGTGGCCGATATCGCCTCCTCGATCTGTAAGCTGCCGCCCTCGCCGCTGGCGTCTCTATCCTCGTCCAACGCGATCTCGATTCGAGCGATTGCTCTGCGTTGCCGCCGTGGCTATCGGTCTCGCGTTCGGCCTTGACCTCGAACGTCGGCTGGGCCGGAATCTCGAGGGTCGTCGTCTCGTCACCTGCGGTCAGTGGTACTGCCCCGCCGCTGTCGAGTTTGTCGGCGACCGAGCGGCGGTAGGTGGCGATTGCCTCGATGGACTGTGTCGACTCTGATCTGAAGCGTATTTTCCCGGCATACATCGTCGGAGGGTGCCGACGGTCATAGCTGGTTGCCCTCAGCGAACTGAGGGATCATAGATACATTCCCGATAAGGTGAGCCGATACCCCAGCAACCGTATACGTTCGATTCACGCATAAACAGGCTGTTATCGCCTGTTTTAGCCGCTCAGGACAGATCAATCCGATATATTTATTTCTTTGAGAGAATAACAGACAAACGGACACGACAGATGTACGACTTGACTGGATTCCAGCGGGACCTCCTTTATGTCATCGCTGGGCTCGACGAGCCGCACGGACTCGCAATCAAGGAGGAACTCGAGGATTACTACGAAAAGGAGATACATCACGGCCGGCTCTACCCGAATCTCGATACCCTCGTCGACAAGGGGCTGGTCGAGAAGGGCCAGCGCGACCGCCGCACCAACTTCTATACGCTCACCCGCAGGGGCGACCGGGAGATCGAGGCCCGTTCCGACTGGGAAGCCCAGTATCTCGACGACTGACTCGCTCGGGTCCCATCGCCGGCTCGCTCACCCCTCGCGTTCTGCGCTCTCAGTTCCATCTCCCTCGCCAGTGTCATCCGAGCTGTCAGTGCCGTCCCCCTCGCCAGTGTTATTTGTCTCGCCAGTGTCGTCGGCGCCTTCTACCGCCTCTTCCTCCCCGTCCTGATCAGCGGGCTGGGCTGTCGGCTCGCGTTTCGATTGCTGTGATCGCTCTGACCCGATGCTCTCTGCCGTCGCAGGCGCGGCGGTTCCGACTGTCGACCGCAGGAGTGGGTTCGCGTCGATCCGCGTGCCGCTGGGTGGGAGCTCCGACTCGGCGGACTCCTCGATCAGTGCCGGCAGGACGATCCGGGCGAACTGGATGAAACACACCAGCAGCGCGGGCATGAGAAACAGCCCGTACCAGCCAAAAAACAGCGGGCCGAGGATGTAGGCCAGCATGAGCAACCCGATGTGGACGTTCTTTCCGGAGACGTAGGGCCGCAAGACGAGATCCGGAATCAGATCGATGATGACGACCGAGACGACCCCGAACAGCAGGACGAACCACAGCGACCCGCCCCCGACGAGCACCCCCCTGACACCCATATACAGAAACACCGGCACGTAGACGATCTTCATCCCGACGACCGGGATCAGACTCGCCACCCCGGCAAGCAGGCCGACCAGCGCCGCCGCCGGGATTGCCCCGCCAGCGGGGGCAACGACGTTCAACAGCGAGTAGGCGATCACCGCGATCGTGCCCGCGACGATAGCGTTGAGGATGTTGCCGAAGAAGATACTGCTGAGGTCGCGGTCGACAGCGTGAAAGAACTCGCCCGCGATGCTGTCCTCGGCGTCGAACTGTTCGGCGATCCACCGACCCAGCCGGTGATCGTCACGCAGCAGATAGAACGCGAGGACGATCATCGCAAACAGATTGATCGCGACCGTTCCCAGCGCGGTCGCGGTCTGTGCGATCGACGCCAGCGAGGAGAGGATCGAGCCGGTCAGTTCACCCGTGAAGAGGTCCTGAAACTCCGCGGAGAGCAGAAACGAGGGCTGGCTGAGCTGGTTGTAGAGCTCCGGCGGGAGACCGAAATCCTCGGGCCTGAGCGTCGACAGGTCGGTCACATCGCGAACCTGCTGGGAGACGATGAGCAGCGCGTAGCCGACCAGCCCGATCGCCGGCAACACGAGCGCGGTAATCGACACGCCAGCGGCTGTCGTCCGGTGATCGAATCGGTCCACGAGTCGTCGGTTGATCGGCCGGGCCGCATAGTAGACGAAGACGGCGACGATGACGATCCCGACAAACGCTGTCAGGACATACCCCACAGCAGCGAGCAACGTGACCCCGAGCAGCGTCCACAGCGGGTGATCCTGGAGGGTCGACCGGAGGGACATATCCTATAGCTCTGTGGCGGCCGAAAAAGCATGTCGGCGCTGCGAGTACCGGCGGAACGCTTTAGCGGTTCTTCGCTGAAGTGTTAGCATGGACCGCACAACAGCGGAGCCACGGGTCGAGCGGCTGCCGGGCGAGCGAGCCGCCGAATGGGTCGAGTACCACCACACGACGGCCGCGCCGAGCACCTACGTCTACGAGTTCGTCTGGGACCTCTCCGGGCCAGCAACGGGCCCATTCTGTACCGACGTCGACGGCAACGTGCTCATGGATTTCACGAGTCACGTCGCCGCGGCGCCGCTCGGCTACAACAACCCGAAACTCATGGATCGCCTGCGGGAGTTCGATCTCGTTGACCCCCTCAAAATCGCCGGACAGGATTTCTACGTCTCCAGTGGTGGGTCGCCCGCTGCCGACGACCTGCCGGGGCCAGCCGGGCTGATGGATCGGCTCGTCGACCTCACCAGCGAGTACGACATGGACCAGGTCTTCCTCTCAAACTCGGGCGCCGAGGCCGTCGAAAACGCGCTGAAGATCGCCTACGATCACAGCGATGGCGGCCAGTACGGGATCACCTTCGACGGCGCCTTTCACGGCCGAACGCTGGGGACGCTCTCGCTGAACCGCTCGAAGGCTGTTCACAAGCGCAACTTCCCCGAGCTGCCGTCGATCCACAGCGTCCCGTTCTGTACCGATCCCGACTGCACGCCCGAGAGCTGTGGCTGTGGGTTTTTCACCGAGGATGGCTCGCAACTCCGGCGGCTCGTCGACGGCGACCGTGGCATCCTCGATCCCGATGAGATCGCGTTCATCATCCTCGAACCCGTTCAGGGCGAGGGTGGCTACCGGATTCCGAGCGATGCGTTCGGCGACGAGATCGCCACACTGGCCGACGAGTACGACATCACGCTCATCGCCGACGAGATCCAGAGCGGGCTGAGCCGCACCGGCAAGCGGTGGGGGTCGGATCACTACAGCTTCGAGCCGGACGTGATCGCCGCCGCCAAGGCCCTCCGGGTGGGTGCGACGATTTCGACCGAGGAGATCTTCCCTGCTCAGAAAAGTCGGCTCTCCTCGACGTGGGGTGCCGGCGACATCCTCGGCGCGCTACAGGGCGCGCTTACGATCGACATCATCGAGGAGGAGAATCTCCGTGCGAACGCGACGACGCGCGGCGAACAGTTCCGGGAGCGACTCATCGAGATCGCCGCCGACTACGACGCCGTCACTGACGTGCGCGGGCTCGGCCTCATGCTCGCCGTCGAGTTCGACACCAAGAGCGACCGTGACAGGGTACAGGAGGCCGCCCTCCAGCGAGGGCTGTTGACGCTCGGCTGCGGCCACTCGGTGCTCCGGTTTCTGCCGCCACTCGACGTCACCGAACGCGAGATCGACCTCGCAAGCGACCTCGTTTCCGACGTCCTCACCGACGTCTTCGGCACCGGCTGACCGACTCACATCCGATACCGGTTGTCGTCGTCCGGCGAGGGCAGGTTGTCGCCGCCCATCTCGTCGTAAGTCAGCCCTGAAAGGTACTCGTCGTAGGTCACGTCGTAGGCCGACCGGAGGTGGAAATCGAGGTCACCTGTGTCGACTGTCTGGCGGTACAGCGCGTGGACGCCGCGCCGGAGGAGTTCGGCGGGGTCGTCGGTCTCGAAGGCGGCCGCGAGCATCGCCAGCTCGTTTTTTGTCTCGCGGTCGAGATCGACAGCGAGTTCCTCGTCGAGTTCGCTGTACTCGGCGGTGATATCGTCGTTCAGATCGTCGAGGCTCATATCGGAGTCGTGGCAAAGGCGACGGATAGTGATTGTGTGTCGGGCCGGATCGCCACTGGGCGAACTGTTTTGTGTTGTGGCTCACAATGTACACACAATGAGCTCAGGCGACAAGAAACGGGTCCAGTTCCGTGCACCCGAGAGCCTCGTCGGGCGTGCCGATACGCTCGCGGCCGTCCGCGAGACGGATCGCACGGAAATCCTCATCGACGCGCTCCGGGAGTATCTACACGACGCGGCGAGTTCGGACCGGATCGTTCAGGAGATCGCCGACGCCTACTACGCCGACGAGATCTCTTTCGACGAGCTGGCGGAGTTGGTCGGCCACGAGCAGGCGGCGAACTTCCGGGTGCTGAAACAGCAGCTGAACGACGAGTTCGTCGATGCTGTTGCCGAGGGAATCACCGACTCCTGAATGACCCGGATCGTCGCCGATACGTCCGCGCTCGTCAGCCTCGGCACGGTTGACGATTCGCGGCTCTTCGATATCGTCTGTGACACCTACGAGGTTGTGATCCCCGAGCAGGTCAGCGACGAACTCGCCGAGACGGCCAGCTATGACGACACGGCCGGCCGGGCAGCCGAACGGGTACGCGAGCGAGCGGCGAGCTTCGAGATACGTGCCGTCACTCTGGACGAGACGTTTCCACTCGACGACGGCGAGAACGCGGCCGTCACGCTCGCCAACAAGCTGGATGCCAGCGAGCTACTCTGCGACGAGTTCAATCGGCTGGCACTGGTTCATGCCTCGCTCGTCGACAGCCGTCTCGTGACGACGCCGACGCTGCTGACTGCACTCGTCAGGAGCGGCGTACTGCCGCCGTCGACGGCGAGAGCGTGGCTGTCGGCGATGAGCGATGCCAGAAGCTGGGCGTCGAACGCTTACGTTCGTCGCGCGCGGTCGACGCTTGAACAGCAGTCCGAATAATCGGGATCGAAACAGCACGCCTAACACCGACGCCACCCGAGAAGAGATAATGACCGACGGCGACGCCGGCGCGGAACATCTTCCCGGCGACGGGGCCCGCGAGGACGTTCGCACGGCACTGATCGAGTGGTACGAGGCCGACCACCGCGAGTATCCGTGGCGCGAGACCGACAACCCCTACCCGATCCTCGTCTCGGAGATCATGAGCCAGCAGACCCAGCTTGATCGCGTGGTTGACGCGTGGGACGATTTCATCGACCGCTGGCCGACTGTCGAGGAGCTCGCCGCTGCGCCACGCGGTGATGTGGTCGCCTTTTGGAGCGGCCACAGCCTCGGCTACAACAACCGCGCGAAATACCTCCACGAGGCGGCGACCCAGATCGTCGACGACTACGACGGCGAGTTTCCCGAGACGCCAGCCGAGCTACAGGAGTTGATGGGTGTTGGCCCCTACACCGCCAACGCCGTCGCCTCCTTCGCGTTCAACAACGGCGACGCCGTCGTCGACACCAACGTCAAACGCGTGCTCTATCGCGCCTTCGACGTGCCCGACGACGACTCCGAGTTCGAACGCGTCGCAAGCGACCTCATGCTCGAGGGCACGTCGCGGGTCTGGAACAACGCGATCATGGAACTCGGCGGCGTCGCCTGCGAGAAGACGCCGCGGTGTGATGTGGCGGGCTGTCCGTGGCGACGGTGGTGTGACGCCTACGAAACCGGCGACTTCACCGCGCCCGACGTGCAGAGCCAGCCGAGTTTCGAGGGGAGTCGTCGACAGTTCCGCGGGCGCGTCATCGAGACGCTCGGCGAGTACGACGACCTCCCGCTGTCGGAGTTGGGTCCGCGCATCCGGGTCGACTACGGCGGCGACACCGGCCGGGAGTGGCTCCGCGATCTCGTTGCTGATCTCGCAGACGACGGGCTTGTTACCGTCGACGACGCCGGCGACGAGGTCCGGGTCAGGCTCCGGGAGTGAACCACGAACTACTATCGGTCCCGGCCGGCTGTCTCGACCAATGACGACGCCCTTCCCTTGCTCACCGGCACCGAACTGCTGGTGACGCTGTTCGCGTTCGTCACGCTGCTCGGCGACGCGTGGTTTCTCTTCGTCGGCCTCGCCGTCCTCTACTGGGTTGGCCCCCGGATCGACGATACTGTCCGCCCCGCCGCGGCGACCGTCATTGCGCTGGCGACGCTCGCGCTGGCGGTCGTCCTCGCGCTGAAGAGCTATACCGCGGTTCCGCGGCCCGCCGCACTGCCGATAGATCCATCCGGATTGCCGGATGCCCTCGCCGGCTTCGTCGCCAGCGAAATTGACTCCTCGGGGTTCACCTTTCCCAGCGGCCACGCTACCGGCGCGACCGCTGTGTACGGCGGCCTCGCGGCGCTGCTGAGGGTCGGCCGCCGCCAACTCCGGTACGGTGCTGCCGTGAGCGTGATCGTCCTCGTCAGCGTCTCGCGCGTGGTCTTGGGCGTCCACTATCTCCGCGACATCCTCGCGGGCATGGCGCTCGGCGTGCTTCTGATCGCCGTCGGGCGGCGACTCGCCCGCGACGACGCTCTGTTCCAGGCTGACCGTGTCTTCCTGCTCGCCGGCGTCACCTCAGTCGTCGGCCTTGTCGTGGCTGCGGATGCCGGCCACACTGCGGCGGTCCGCCACGCGATGATCGGCCTCGGCACCGCCGCCGGTGGAACCGCGACATGGCGTCGTTTCGGCGACCGACTGAGGGATGCGCCAGCGGTCTCGATACCGGTCGCTGCCGCCGGCCTCGTCGTCGCTGGTGGGTTCGTGATCGGTGCCTATGCGGGCCTGTTCGGACTCGCGGGTGCTGCTATCGGCGCTACTGTTGGCATGGGCTGTATTCTGGGGCTGCCGCTGGTCGAGCGGTGGCGCAAAAAAAGTTCGTGACGTGGATGGCTGCTCAGAACTTTTCGAGGTAGCGGTCGATCTCCCAGTCGGAGACGTTGACGAGGTAGTCGGTGAACTCCTCGCTTTTGGCTTCGACGAACTTCTCGGCTACGTGGTCGCCGAGGCCGCCGAGGATGACCTCGTCGTCCTCCAGTTCGTCGAGCGCGTCGCCGAGGTTCTTCGGCAGCGTCTCGATGCCCTCCTCTTCGAGTTTCTCCTCGCTGAAGTCGTAGATGTTCTCGCGTTTGAGTTTGTCGCGTGCGTCATCGGCAAGGTCGCGCTCGATGCCGTCGAGACCGGCGTTGATGAGCGACGCGAAGCCGAGGTACGGGTTACAGGACGGATCGGGGAACCGCGCTTCGATACGGGTGGCGACCGGCTCGCGGGCCGCCGGCTTGCGGACAAGTGCCGAGCGGTTGCGGTCGGACCACGCGATGTAGACCGGTGCCTCGTAGCCGGGGACGAGGCGTTTGTAGGAGTTCACGGTCGGGTTGGTGACGGCCGTGATCGCTGGCGCGTGATCGAGAATACCGCCGATGTACGAGAGGGCGGTCTCGCTGAGGTCGAAGTCCTCGTCGCCGTGGAAGGCGTTCTCGCCATCCTTGAACAGCGACTGGTGGGTGTGCATGCCCGAGCCGTTGATTTTCGGGACCGGTTTCGGCATGAACGTCGCGTGCAGGTCGTGCTGGGCGGCGACCGCACGGACGACAAAGCGGAACGTGGCGACGTTGTCGGCCGTCGTCAGGGCGTCGTCGTACTCGAAGTTGATCTCGTACTGCCCCTCCGCGACCTCGTGGTGGCTGGCCTCGATATCGAAGCCCATCTCCTCGAGCGTGAAGATGATCTCACGTCGGACATCGCTCTGGAGATCCTTCGGTGCGAGGTCGAAGTACCCGCCGTGGTCGGCGAACTCGGTGGTCGCGTACCCGTCCTCGTTGGTCTCGAAGAGGAAGAACTCCGGCTCCGGGGCCATGTTGACCTCGAACCCGTGTTCTTCGGCCGAGGCGATTGCATCCTGCAGCACGTAGCGTGGGTCACCCTCGAAGGGTTCGCCGGTCGACGTGTTGATTATGTCACAGATGAGTCGGGCCGCCCCGCTCTCCTCGTCGTTGCGCCACGGGAGAATGGCGAACGTCTCGGGGTCGGGCTTGAGCCGCATGTCGGACTCCTGAATCCGGACGAAGCCGCTAATCGAGGAGCCGTCGAAATAGATACCGTCGGTAAACGCCTTCTCGGCCTGACTGGCTGGAACTGAAACGTTCTTTACAGTTCCGAGGATATCCGTGAACTGGAGACGAAGGAAATCGATGCCTTCTGCTTCGATTTCGTCAATTACTCCCTGTTCTTCTTCGGTCAATCCACCGTCTGTAGCGACGTTTTGTTCGGTCATGTTCCGGACAGATAGATCAAACTACCGCCAGTATAAAGGTCTTAATGATAGGTGCAATTACACCGAGAAACTCGAAAAAATGAATATTCGTAAAATTATAAACCCCCCATCCCGTCGTGGACTGTATGACGTACCAAAACTTGGACGCGAAACTGATCAATGCGTTACTCGATAATGGCCGTGCCAGTCTCCGGAGTCTCAGCGAGGGGCTCGATGTCTCGGTGACGACCGTCTCGAACCACATCCACGATCTCGAATCCGACGGTGTCATCAACGGCTACGCCCCGGTCGTCGATTACGACGCCCTCGGCTACGACGTGACCGCCGTGATTCAGCTCAAGGTCGAAGGAGATGCACTCCCTGATATCGCTGACCGCCTGCGCGAGAAGCCCCGGATGGTCAGTGTCTACGAGGTCACCGGCGACCACGACATCGTCGCCATCGGGAAATTCGAGGACACCGACGACATGGACGACCGGATCAAGCAACTCCTCACCGACACCGAAATCCGGGAGACAAACACGAGTATCGTGCTCAACGCCGCCGCCGAACACGACCAGTTCGACCTCGTGGTCGACGACGCGGCCTGACACCGGTCGGCTGGCTCAGCCAGTCGAACCACGGCGAGTGCCTGCTCCCCGAAGGACGAAACTGGTCGGTCGGTCGCAAACAGTGGGCCAACGGAAAGCCACTTGCCGGTCGGCCGTGGAACGCCGATATGGCCATCACACAGCAGGCGACTGCCGCAGAGGTCGTCGTCGTCGACTACGGGCTCGGGAATCTCCGGAGCGTCACCCGCGGGCTTGAACGTGCGAGCGCGGGCGTGACGATCACCGACGACCCCTCCGAGTTCGCCGACGCCGACGGGATCGTTCTCCCCGGCGTCGGCGCGTTCCGTGAGGGTATGGAGAACGCCGGTCCCTACCGCGAGGCGCTCGCCGAGGCTGCCGACCGCGGGCAACCGATCTTTGGCATCTGTCTCGGCATGCAGATGCTGCTCGGCTCCAGCGAGGAGGCCGAACACGCCGGCGAGGGCGATGTCGAGGGCCTCGATTTCATTCCTGGGACCAACGTCAGATTCGATGTCGACCAGAAGGTCCCACACATGGGCTGGAACGAACTCGACATCCAGCGCGAGCACCCGCTCGTCGAGGGCGTTGACGGCGAGTACGCCTACTTCGTCCACTCCTACTACGCCGCCCCCGACGATGAGCACGCGGTCGTCGCCAGCACGGACTACGGTGTCGACTTCCCATCGGTCATCGCCAACGAGGACGGCACCATCTTCGGCACGCAGTTCCACCCCGAGAAGAGCGGCGAGACCGGGCTGCGAATCCTGCGGAACTTCGTCGACCTCTGTGCCGACCAGTAGTTGCCTCGCCTACTCATCGGCTGTCGGCTCGAAGAGGTTCTCGATCCGGCAGTCGAAATAATCGGCGAGTTCGAACGCGAGTTCCAGCGACGGATCGTACCGGTCGCGCTCGATAGCGTTGATCGTCTGGCGGGTGACACCGACCGCATCGGCGAGGGCTTCCTGACTCAGGTCCTCGGCTGCACGTCGCTCCGGAAGATCGGTGTCCATGGTTACTGGAACCTGTCGACGTAGAACAGACAGCCACCCCAGAGCAGGAAGAACGCCGATCCCATCCAGATCGCACCCCACATCGTTTGCGTGATCGTCACGACCTCGGCGGCCGACAGCGCGTACAGCGCGGGAACGACGGTAATTCCGACAGCACCGGTGACGTTGACCGCCAGCCCGCTGGCACGCCGGTGGACAGCCTGGTCGCGCTCGTCGATCAGCGTTGTGTCGCTCACGCGTGGGAGAACAGCGGCCAGCCCGCTCCCGAGCCACGCACCAAGAAGGTAGACCGTCGTTCCGGCCAGCGGCATCTCGAAGACGATACCGCCGAACAGCCCGGCGATACCGACGGCAAAGATGCTGTAGACGACGCGTCTGTACCGGCGGGGCGAACCGGCGACCGTCCTGATCGTCGGCTGGAGGGTGTCAGACATGTTTTACAGTAAAGCGTACTTTACACCCGATATTAAGCATGTCGGCTGATCGCCGGGTGCGAAACGGCTGCGGCTCGTCGCCGACGGGTCACAGGCCGACACTCAGTCGCTCCGAACCGAGGTCAGGCGGCCTCGGCCAGCACGGAGACACCGATCTCGACCTCGGTGTCCTCGATTTCCCACGTTTCCAGCCGGTCGGCGTCCTCGCTCGGCGCGTCCGTGAGTTCGGCAGCCCGGACCTCCTCGCTGATGAGCTCGCTGTGTTCGTCGACGAACGCGGCAACTCGGTCGTCTGCGACCGCGAGGCCGACGCTGATCTCGCTTTCGACATCGAGATCGAGTTCCTTGCGCATCTCCTGAATCCGGCGGATCACGTCGCGGGCGTACCCCTCGGCTTCGAGGTCGTCGGTGAGTGTCGTATCGACGTAGACCGTGCCGCCCTCGAAGTCGGTGCCGGTGACGTGTTCCGGTGGCTCCTCGCGGTATTCGACCATTCCATCCTCAAGCTCAACGGTCTCGCCGTCGACCTCAACACCAGCCTCGACGTCGTCGCGGGTCGCCCCCTCGACCGCCTCCATCACGTCTTGAGCGTCGCCACCGAAGGCGGGGCCGATCTCGCTCATCTGTGGCTCGGCGTGCTCGATCAGTTCGTCGAAGGCGCTGACGACCTCGATCTCGCGGGTGTTGACGCGCTCGCCGAGGAGATCGGCGAGGTTCTCGACGGCGCTGGCGACCCCTTCGTCGTCGGTTTCGACGATGACCCGCGAGACAGGCCAGCGGAGCTTGCGGCCGCCGCGCTGGCGGGCGTTGGCCGCGGCCTCCTCCACGTCGCGGAGGACGGCCATGTCGGCTTCGAGACCGGGGTCCCGCAGGTCATCGTCGACTTCCGGCCAGTCGAGAGCGTGGACGGTCGTCGCGCTACCGTCGATTGTCTGGTACATCTCCTCGGCCATGTAGGGCGTGACCGGAGCCAGCAGGCGGATGACGGCGTCGATGACGGTGGCGAGGGTCCCGTAGGCACCGATCTTCGTGGGCGAATCACCCTCCTCCCACATCCGCTCGCGGGTCGCCTTGATGTAGAACCGCGACACATCCTCGGTGACGAAATCCAGCACGGTGTTGAGCGCGTCGTCGATGCGGTAGTCGTCCCACGCCTCCGTTGCCTCCTCGATAACGGCCTGCAGCCGCGAAAGGACCCACTCGTCGACGGTTGTCAGCTCGCCCTCGCTGAGATCCGGGTCGGCGGGATCGTAGCCGTCGAGATCCATGTACGTCAGCGGGAAGCGGAAGACGTTCCAGCAGATGTTGAGCGTGCCGACCATGCTGCCGAGGCCGTCCCAGTCGAAGGAGAGATCGACGCCCTGCTGGTCGTGGCTCAGGAGGTAGGCCCGCAGCGGATCACGGCCGGCCCGCTCGATGGCCTCCTCCGGCGTGACGATGTTGCCGACGGATTTCGACATCTTGCGGCCGTGTTTGTCGTTGGCGAACCCGTGCATCAGGACCTCCTTGTAGGGGCTCTCGCCGAAGGCGGTCGTTCCCATGCCGAGTTGCGACCAGAACCAGCCACGGGTCTGGTCGTGGGCCTCGATGATGAGGTCGGCGGGCCACAGCTCGTCAAATGCCTCGGTCTCGGTTGGATACCCCAGCGTGCCCCAGGTTGCCACCGAGGAGTCCAGCCACACGTCGAAGACATCCTCGATCCGGCGGTAGGTTGTGCCGGCCTCAGTGATCGTGATGTCGTCGACGGTCGGGCGGTGGAGGTCGATCTCGTCGGTGTCGATCTCCTGATCGGCGCGTTCGGCGAGTTCCTCGCGCGTGCCGACGACGATCATCTCCTCGTCAAGCGTCGCATCGCCGTTGTCGCCGCTGGCGTTTTCTGGGACCCAGATGGGGATCGGAATCCCCCAGTACCGCTGTCGAGAGACGTTCCAGTCGGGGGCGTTCTCGATGAAGTCACGGAAGCGGTTGTCGCGGGCCCACTGCGGGTGCCACTCGGCCTCCTCGATGTTGTCCAGCAGTTCGTCCTTGATGTCGGTGATCGAGATGAACCACTGGTCGGTGGCCAGCTGGATGATATCGGTGTCGCAGCGCCAGCAGTGGCCGTAGGAGTGTGTGTATGTCTCGTTGGCCAGCAGCGCGCCGCTGGCGTCGAGATCGGCGATGATCTCGTCGTTGGCGTCGCGGACGAACTCGCCCTCGTATTTGCCGGCAGCGTCGGTGTAGGTACCGTCGCCGGCGACGGGACAGAAGATATCGAGGCCCAGTTCCTGCCCGCGGTTGAAGTCGTCCTCACCGTGACCGGGGGCAGCGTGGACGAGCCCGGTGCGGTCGCCCTCGACGAAGTCGGCGGTGTAGACCTCGCCCGCGCCGTCGAAACTCGGATAGTCGGGGACTTCCTCGGCGAGTGGGTGATCGTACTCCCAGCCGACGAGTTCGTCACCAGCGAGTTCGGCTTCGACCTCGTAGTCGTCGTACCGTCCTTTACCGAGCACGTCACCGACACAGGATTCGGCTGGATGTAGAGAACCTCTTCTTCGCCATCTTTCGTCGCACGAACCTGCTGGTACGTGAGCTCCTCGCCGACGCCGACGAACGTGTTTGCGGGGATCGTCCATGGCGTCGTCGTCCAGATGACGAGACTCCCCTCGCGGTCACTGAGCGGGAATTTGACGTAGATCGAGGGGTCTTCGACTTGATCGTACTCGACTTCGTTGTTGGCGATCCCGGTCTCACAGCGGGGACACTGCGAGATCGAGCGTTTGCCCTGTTCGACGAGGCCGCGGTCGGCGACCTGCTTGAAGCCGTACCACGCGGCCTCCATATACTCCGGCGAGATGGTCTTGTAGGGGTTATCCCAGTCGAACCACGCGCCGATTGACTGGAAATCGTCGTCCATCGCCTCGCGGTTGGTCTCGGCAAACTCCTTGCACTCCTCGATGAACGCCTCCATCCCGTACTCTTCGATGTCCTGCTTGCTCTCGAAGCCGAGTTCCTCCTCGACTTTGACCTCGATAGGGAGGCCGTGCATATCGTACCCCGGCCGGTCGGTGACCTGATGGCCGGTCATCCGCTTCTGGCGGATCACGGCGTCCTTGAGCGTCTTGTTCCACGCGGTCCCGAGGTGCATCTGCCCGGAGGTGTACGGCGGGCCGTCGACGAAAAAGAAGGTCGGGTCGTCGGCGTGGGCCGCCTTGGTCGCCTCGTAGGCGTCGTGTTCGTCCCAGTGGGCTTCGGCCGCCGCCTCCACATCGGCGGGCGAATACTGGTCGCTAACGTCGTCCATGGTGAGAGGCAAGGGGT
>KB659956.1_pt37 | contig 22465 bp, 21 predicted proteins | sample 558768 | NCBI scaffold set KB644980.1 | reverse complement strand
AAGTTTGGTGCTCCGACCGTCTTCTATGATGCTGAACCCAACGTTTCTCGGAGTGATTTTCTCCGGACGGTGTATCAGTTCAATCAAGAAGGTCGGTTCAGCGGAACTACCTCTATCCGGACAGACCGGTTCTACAACAGCACAATAACGCGGCTGTATTATTATCATGGAAGTGCCCGACAGCCGTCACCAATTGTCGTTGACTGGGAAAACCGCCGTGTTCAGACGAACGATGGTGGAGATATCACAGTTGCTGCCAACCCTCGTGGGAATCAATCAACTGTGAGAACATTCAATAGCATGCGAGAGGCAGAAGCATTCGTCGCGAATGATACCACTTCACAACTCGGTGGAATCGGTGCATATCCAACACACCGCGTCGAGGCACTGGATCAGTATCGTCTTGTCCACGTGAATAATCAATCAGCATCACGGTCAATCCTCCGAACAACATACCGAGGTGCACAAGCTGCCGGTATCAATCCACGAACGACGGTGCCGCCACAACCATCATACGTCAAGACATTCGAACGTGTTCCCGGTGCGACGATTGAGGGGAGCAATGCACCTGCCAACTCGACAGTGACCGCACAGGTTGAACTCACTATTCCAAATAAAAACTCAACATTCACCTACACACAACAGGCACAGACGACGGACACAGGGACGTTCAGTATGACTGTTCCATACTCAACAACAGAGTATGACGAATACGGTCCCGATAATGGATACACCGATATTAGTGTTCACGCGAATGACAGCTATACAATCTCATCTGCACCGTCATTCAATGAATCTGGGTATGTCGTCAGTTATCAAGCGAATGTCTCCGTGCCAGAAGGGCTCGTCAACGGTGATGAGTCAGGAGCGATTGATGTCGAACTTGATCGTAACGCACAGGAATTGAGTATCGGTGGATCTAGTTCCGGTTCTGACTCCGATGACTCTTCTGAGTCTGATACAGCGACGAATAACGGTGCGTCTGAGACTAGTGAGAGCAGTTCCACAGACAGTAGCAGTGATTCCACTGATTCGAGTTCAAATGCAGATTCGGACTCAACCGCAGGTGATGAGGGCGGATCCAACTCAGGTTCGGATTCAGACTCGCAGTCATCGCTTGACCCGTCGATTGTTGATGCAGGCGTGAAGCCAGTAGATTAGATAATACGACAGTAATTTTTATTTCTGATACCCAAAATAATCACATCTTATATTTGCAATTCGGTTACGTGGTCACAGTTTCTGATGACATGCCGAGACAGATTTGTGCCCACTGAATTACGCGATCATATTCGCTGAATCAATAGCAGGTAATCATCATTCAGGACACGTACACGGCGCATTACGATCTCCCTTCTCAGGTCTCAGACATATCAAAGTCGATACGCTCAAACAGAATGGGATTCATTTCACCGATAATGCATATCAGCATCGTCGGGAGTGGCTATGTCGGAACAACTGTCGCTGCCTGCTTTGCCGATCTCGGGCATACAGTAACCACCATCGATATTGATGACTCAATCGTCGCTGCTATTGAGACTGGTGACGCACCAATTCATGAACCAGGGTTGGATGAACTGGTTGCCGAACACGGTGGGGATCGATTACGTGCAACAACAGCGTATGATATCATTCCTGAGACCGACCTCACGATGCTTGCACTCCCAACACCGTCTCGCGATGACGGAAGTATTGACCTCCAGTATATGAAAGCCGGCGCGGAGTCAGTTGGTGAGGCACTCGCGAATCAGAATTCAACAGATCCAGACCCAGACCTCAGATCCACATCTTATTGTCACAAAATCAACCGTGATTCCAACAACGACTGATGAGCAACTTGCGCCTGCCATTGCTCGCGATGGTCTTGAACGCACACAGGACTTTCTTGTCGGCTCAAATCCTGAGTTTCAGCGGGAAGGAAGCGCTGTCACTGACTTTCTTAATCCAGATAAACTCGTTTTTGGAACGGCTGATGAGCGTGCAACTGAATTGCTCCATGAATTATACGAACCGCTTCGTGAGCGAGCGGATGATGAGATTCCGGTCGTTGAGACCGACGTTGCAGCAGCGGAGATGATTAAATACGGAAATAACGCATTTCTTGCGAGTAAAGTCAGTCTGATCAATGATCTTGGAAACGTATGCAAGGAATTCGGTGTTGACGCATATGAGGTCGCAGATGCAATTGGACTTGATGATCGGATTGGGGCACAATTCCTGCGAAGCGGGGTTGGCTTTGGTGGAAGTTGCTTTCCAAAAGATACGAACGCCATCATCGCCGCGGCACAGGAACGCGGATATAATCCACCGATGCTCAATGCCACTCTCAGTGTGAATGATATCCAGCCTGAACGCCTACTCGAATTGCTTGCGAAACATACAGATATCACCGATAATCGAATTGCCGTGCTTGGTCTTGCATTCAAACCTGGAACGGATGATATTCGTCATACCCGCGCTGCGCCAGTCATTGATCGACTTCGCGAACACGGTGCTGATGTGGTTGCTTATGATCCGGTTGCAACCGAAAACATGCGTGAGAAATATCCTGATATTACCTATGCTGAGACTGCCGCAGACGCACTTGCTGACGCACATGGAGCCGTTGTTGTCACCGGCTGGGACGAATTCGCGGCGCTTGATACAGAATTTGATACGATGGTGGATCCAGTCGTTATCGATGGTCGACGAATCATTGACCGTCGCGATGGAATCACATATGAAGGACTGACGTGGTGACTGAATATTAGGTATATATTTCCATACTTCACGTCACACTCTCGGATTCATCATGTATCGCTCGCATGAAGATAATCTGTATTCGCGTATGAAGATACAACAATGAAAACGGAAACGAAAACACGGAATACCTGCCTATCAGACTTAATTGCATGGTGAATGACTCAGACGAGTCCTCGCTCATGCCGTCCTGGCTCGTCGTTTATATTAAAGGAATCTGCATGGGAGCAGCAGATGCAGTCCCAGGTGTCTCTGGGGGGACAATTGCACTCATCGTTGGGATCTATGAACGACTTATCACTGCTGTCACCGCTATTACACCACGCCGGATACGAACCATTCTCTCAGCTCCCCATCCACACTACCGCGAGAGCGCACTTGCTGCTCTTCGTACAATCGATATTTGGTTTCTCGTTGCACTCGGTGCAGGGATTCTTTCAGCGATCATTACAATCACACGTATTGTCCATGCCGGCATCGTCTCATACCCAGCAATAACGTTCGGATTCTTTTTTGGACTCATCGCCGCCTCTGCATGGGTTCTTCGACAGCCACTCACTATCGATACGCCTGGTCGGATCGCGGCGGCAGCAGGAGGGTTTCTTGTTGCGTTCATTGTCTCCGGGCAGGCTGCCACAGCACTCGGTCAAAGCCTCCCTGTGACGATACTCGCCGGTGCAGTCGCAGTCAGTGCGATGATTCTGCCCGGGATTTCGGGATCACTCTTGCTCGTTATTCTTGGGCAATATGAGTATATGACAGGGACACTTTCGATGTTTGTTGATGCTAGCGTCGCAGCACTTACTGGTGGATCATTCACCCCAATTATAGAGACCGGGACAGTCGTCGTTGCGTTTGTCTCTGGGGCTGTGTTTGGGTTGTTCAGTATTGCGCATGCTGTTCGATGGGCACTGGAGCGATATTATGAGGCGACATTTGCGTTTCTCGTTGCACTCATTGTTGGTGCACTTCGCGCACCAGTTGTTCGAGTCGGGACACGATTAAGCGCGGATGCTGGAACTGGCTGGACGCCATCAACAATTGCTCTCTTCAGTACCGCTGCGCTTGTTGGGGTATTCATTGTTCTTTTACTGGAGCGCGCTGCTGGCATCGGTGACGTTGATATGAGAATGTAATCTGACTAGACCGTGTTTCTGAAATCGCTGTCGAATGCCGGTCTGTGAAATTCAATACAAAAATTATCACACGGTCTCACGCGCGGCTATCCTGAGTGACACGACTAAACAGAGCAATAGCAATGACGATACCAGTAGCTAACGAATATGATCGTTCACAAAGAAGGAATCCAGACCGGATTGTGGCAGGCACTCGCCGACTGATGATGTTCGATGCTGGCTGACAGATAATATCCGGTCTGAGACGGTGAGCTATATTAATGACAGTAGTCGACGAGATTGGATGGGTATCGTGACGGCGTCATATATCTCATGGATAGCCGCCGAGGGTGGTACTGTTGTGTAATAATCACTCCCGTGCAACGGCGATATTTTGCACTGCGGTACTTCCACACGCCTGACAGTGACCATCAGCGCTACTAAAGCGAGTTCCGCAGGATCGACACTCCTGAACCGATGATGTGGTGGCATACGGATCGATTGTCCCGTGGTATATCACCATACTCCCTACAATTTGGTGCTATAATAAGAGTATTTCCCTGATGGAACACAATATGGACTATATCCATATGATTGCCTAATATTTTTAATGAGCACACAACATACGGAAGCTATCGACGACTAATATGAATAAATGTCTCAATTCGACTCATGGCATCAATCGTCGTGAATCCAGCGGCGGTAAATTCTCGTACAGCGTCAGCAAGTTCATATCGCTCTGATCGTGGCGGACCAGACTCACCAGTCCCGGTTTTCGACCAATCAACGGTAACAACGCGCCCTCCGGGACGAATCACGCGGGCTAACTCAGAAAGTGCGTCAGGACCGGCAAACTCATGATATGTCATTGTCGAAAACGCAGCATCGAGTTCATTCGACTCGAATGGAAGTGAGGATGCCTCAGCAGTCACAAAAGAGATGTTCTCTGGATGCCCCTTCGTACGATATTTATCGTGCATTGCCGATTGCACATCAACAGCATACACCAACTCTGCACATGGGGCAACCGCATCAGTGTAGAATCCAGTCCCACTCCCGATATCGGCGATTACTGCATTGGTATTAGTCGTTGGACCGATATCAAGCGCAGCAAGCAACTCTTCTCGTGAGCAGTATTCATATCGCTCTGGATCTTCAAGCGCGTCCGCTCGCTCGATGTCAAAGGTGTGATGTCCCATGTAATAATCTTATCCGGTGCGCCGAAAACACTGCCGTATTATATCATGTTGTTTTCTGTGAGTGTCTCTCATCGAGCGAGGGTTTGACTGAGAATCTCAAACATAATTTAAAATTCATAACTATCGATGTATATATACATCCTGGTGTCGCAGGGATTCACTCAATTCAATCGCACTGACCTCGGAGCGTTCTGTTTTCACTTACCCGCCAGTACGAGGGAGCGTACGGTAAGTTTATATTAGGGTGTCTATATAGTACGAATCGAACTGTCGGTATACGACACCGTATGACATACCGTCTGATAACTTCGGGCATTACCGAATAAGGACGGATATGCATCACCCATATCTTCAAGCCACATCATGAGAGTTATGACCTCACCTATCGATACCCCGGATGAGCGAGTTTGTGAACGCTGCGGTCGAATCGAGCATTGGAATGATAACGAAATTGCATGGAGCGTTGCTGAACAGGACGGCAATCCTGCCGTTGGAAGCGTTTATTGTATCCATGAATGGGATATTAATGGGGCGTTTGTCCCTGTCTCGGATGTAGACGGAGACGCAGACGTAGATGTCGATGCGAGAGCCTAACCAGATTGTGTGAATAATATATACTAACGAATCAAATATATACTCATTAGACAAGCGATATAGGTATGCCCGCTAATAGCGAGCATATCTATAAGTATCTCTTCATAACGCGGATTCCTACGTCGTTTCAGTCCCGTTTTCAATACGGTCAAGGACTGACGCAGTCCCATCAAAGTATGAATTCTCCAGCACTTCATCAGCAGCCCGTTGAGCGGCGTCATCAGCATTTTTTACAGCGTATGACCGACCAGCAACCGCAAATGTCGAGACGTCGTTTTCACTGTCACCAACAGCAACAAATGAGTTAGGATCGAGCGCCAATGTCTCACAGACAGCTTTGAGTCCATCACCCTTCTCGACGCCTGGTGTTTTGAGATGATATGCATAGCCTGTATCGATGACTGTCAAATCAAACTCCGCGGCAACCTCACGAAGCAATTTTTCATCGGCTGAAAGATCAACAGCAATCTCGGTCTCACGCCACTTGTTCACGTCATCGAAGCCACCCCATCCAAGGTCACCACCACGTTCCTCAAACGCAATAGCGGCTGCTTGTGCTCGTTCACTATCCCCCTGATACGAAACCGTCTCGTCAGCAAGAACGACACCACCATTTTCTGCAATTACTGTTTGCTCAATCCCGAGAAAATGACACAACGTCACCGGATAGGGGAATGCTTTGCCAGTCGCAAGAACGATTGGTGCATCCCAGGACTGGAGATATTCTGGTACACGCGGGTCTAATCGCCCTGGTCCATCAGTGAGTGTCCCATCGATATCAAGCACAAGTGGCGGGACTCCTGCGTCCGCGTCAGTAGACATGTATCACTGAAAAGAGCCTCATCGGCAAAGAAACACCGCTTGGTCGGGAGAACAGATTATAAATATGTGAATCAGACGACAGTAATCTGAATGATAACCTCCCTACTCAAAAAATTATTTTCTGGAGTCCAGTCATCCGCCGAGACTCGGACCCGGATCGTAATGCTCCCTTAGTCTGCGGCAGACTCCGCAGGCGTTGCTGTAGTCACGATATCTCGGTCAGTTGGATTGACTGCATCAAACTCATCAACCAGTGCATCAAGCTGTGCTGGGTCATCTGAGGCGTACAACGACTGCTCATCGGTTTTACAGGATGAATCCACTCCGAGTTTTGCACAGATTTGATCACTTGCCGCCTCTGCCATTTGTCGATATGTGGTGAGTTTCCCACCAACGACCGAAATAAGGTTCGCCGGTTCGCCGCGTTCAGCATGATTAATCACAAAAAAGCCACGTGAGATACCACGACCATCATCGCGCTCGTCCTCATCAGGCTCGTACAGTGGACGAACACCCCACCAAGTTCGGACTTCTGGAGCGTCTGCGACAGCCGGGATCAATTCCGCACATTCATCAACAGATCGCTCAACTTCCCAGTCAGCCTCCTCATAATCATCTGGATCCTCAACTGCAACGCTCGTTGTTCCAAGTACAACTTCACCATCGTGTGGGACGATGATGTCACCATCATCAGGGTCACGACATCGATTCAAAACCGGATCAAGACCGTCATACTCAACAGAGATCATCACTCCACGCGTTGGTTGCATTGAAACGTCGACGCCAAGATCCTCACCCATCACCTCTGCCCATGCGCCGGTGGCATTGACAATTTGTGTTGCTTCGACGGTATCGTTTAGCTCACCTCCGACATGTAATTCTGTGATTTCTCCATCAGCAGTCGTGACCGACTCAACAGGGGTATGTGTGTAAATTGATGCCCCATGTTCACGAGCGTCCGCAGCATTGGCAACAACAAGCCGTGATGGATAAATTACTCCATCAGGGACGGTAAATGCCCGTTCAACATCCTCAGTCAGCCCGGGAACGCGTTCGTGTGCTTCCTCAGCACTAATTGTTTCAGTCGGAATATCGAGTTCATTACACGCCTCAAGTTTTTCCTCGAAGTATGCAGGATCATCCGATTCAAGTTGGATGAATAATCCGCCAGTCTCACGAATACATCCTTCAGCAATCTCTCTGAGGATTCGACTCTCGCGGATACATTCCTCAGCACCGATTGGGTCGGACTCTGCGTATCGACCACCACTATGTAATAATCCATGCGAGCGCCCAGAGGTGCCTCCGCCAAGTCCGCCACGCTCAAAGAGTGATACATCAACGCCACGAAGGGCGAGATCACGAGCAATTCCAGCACCAGTTGCCCCACCGCCGATTATTGCGACATCTGTCTGAATCGTCATATTTGCTAATATGTCCCACTGGAAATACAATTAACGATTATGTTATCCAATTATCCGTTATATGGCGGCTTATTCATGAGTATCGATATGATATTCTATGTCGCGGTCGTGTTCGCATATCATATCTCTGATTGCTATGATACAACCCAGCTCAGCCATACCTCAGATATTATTCACTCCTCTCAGGTGCGAGAATCTTGTCTTGAGCGGTGCGAGCAAAGAATGACACATACGAACCATCCAATCCGGCTGTCCAATCAGATAATGTTATTTTGCAACTCCTCAGGTAGCACAGAGTGCTCAGGCAAGCTAATACGTTTGATGAAATTCGCGATAGGTATGGTCTAATTATTATACGCACAATACCTGTGCACTCGTTACGTCTCCCACAGCCGAGTGAAATCAGCCATCATCCTATAATCATTCCAGATATGCCTAACTAGGGGCACCTGACTTGTTGCTCCCAATGCGACATCACAGTCATCTATCTCCGGTTGCATAATCAAGCAACATTCCACGTTCGGTGGTCGAAGGAGTGTCACCGTTTTACTCGGTTAGGTTGGTTTCTCTCGCTGTCTGCGTCTGTGTAATAGCGTGCGCACCGGTGTTATTTTTCCGGGATGTCAGTAGTGGTATACGAGTGCAAGATGGATATCGTATGGCAAACTATCCAGTGGGTCGACACCAGTCGCTGGAACGTTCCTACCACCGATAATCAGTTCAGTGATTTGGCGGACGGAGACACGCCGTCCATCCAGACGAGGCTCTCCTCAGTCACGCTGGGGTCGTTATAGTCCCCGTGATGATCTGACAATCGCGACACAATACCGTTTGACTCAATCGACCTTTGAGTACTCACGAGCATCCTCAGCCGCGGCGACAACAGATTCGACGGTCGCCTTTGAGGAGGATGCCTCAACCGTTGCATTGAGTGCTCCCTCAAGCACGGGGGCGTCTGCAATGCGGACTGTATTATCTATCGTTGTCATCTCGATTGCTAACTCAGTATTCATCACTGCACTGCCGAGATCGACAAGAAGAACGACATCATCTACTTCATCCTGAGTTGGATTGTCATCATCTGTACTTCTTCAGTATTATTCTCCTGCGTGCGATGATCATCACTTACACCTGCAGCCTCGGTTATTGCCTCAGCAATCGCATTTGGGTCCGTTCCGATTCCTCCATCGGCATCACCACCGGCAACGACGATGCGAGTATCACTACTCCCCATCTCGACAGCGATGTCGCGGATTCCTTTCGCTGCACGCGGACTGTGTGATACAACAACAACTCCGACCATTATGTCTGTTCGGCGTCAGTCGCTTCAGCATCATCTACACTCTCATCTGTCTCTGAGATGGTCTCAGCAACTGCTTCAACCGCAACTTCACCCTCAAGATGTGTCTCAGCGACGGCGAGTAGTTCTTCAAGAATGTATAGTGTGCTGGTTGCTCCAGGGTCTTGATGACCGACAGAGCGCCACCCAAGAAACGATGCTCGTCCTTTCATCGCCTTCAGTGGCACAGTATATTCAACACCTCGCTCGGCCGCATCAACTGCTTTGGCGAGGGCAGTCAGTGGTGGTAACTCATCCTCCTCAATCGATTTCTTATATGTGTGGACTGCAGGCGTGAGTGTATCGACCATCGTCTTATCGCCAACGGTCGCATCTCCCCTGTCTTTCACTTTTTCAAGATATGCCTCCGCAAATGCAACAGATGACTCAGCGGTAATCCCATCGGTAAGTTCTTGACTTGCTGTCAGAAGCGTCCCGCCATACAAGGGACCTGAGGCACCGCCGACGTTACTGATGAGCGTTGTTCCGACTTCCTTGATAATTGTATCAATCGGTTCATCTTCCATCTCCTCAAGCTCCTCACGGACTGCGCTGAACCCTCGTGTAAGATTCGAACCGTGATCAGCATCCCCAATCGCTGAGTCTAACTCAGTGAGATGATCCTGTTCGGATTCAATACGGTCTGCAACTGCTTTTATTGCCTTGAGGACAGCTGGTCGCTGTCGCTCGTGAATCTCCTCACTCATCGTCGCCAGCCCGTGTCAGTGCTGGTGTGTCTGCGGGCGCAGCAAGCAACTCTTTGAGTTCATCATCAACTGTACAAACAGTAACAGAGCATCCACGCATATCAAGCGATGTCATATAATCTCCAACCATCGTTTCCCACGTGGTAAGCTCATGCTCTTCAAGCGTCGACTGGACGGCATTATTCACAATGAATAATTCTGAGAGTGGGGTCCCGCCCATTCCATTGACAATCACCGCAACCTCTGTGCCAGCTGCAGGATCAAGATCCGCAAGCACGTTCTCTGTGAGATGCGTCCCTACCTCTTCGGCACTGAGTTGATCAGATCGCTCTGTTCCAGGTTCACCATGAATCCCGATTCCAAGTTCAATCTCATCTTCACCGAGATCAAACGTCTCCTCACCTTTCGCTGGGGTTACACAGGAGGTAAGCGCCATACCCATTGTCCCAACATTATCAATTACCTTCTCACCGACGGCAGCGACCTCTTCGAGTGACCCTCCTGCGGCTGCTTTTGCCCCAACAGCCTTGTGGACGAATATCGTTCCACAGACTCCCCGTCTCCCACTTGTATAAAGTGAGTCCTCGACAGCAACATCATCATCGACGACGATCTGTTCGACGGTAACATCCTCAATTTCAGCCATCTCAGCGGCTGTGTCGAAATTCATCACATCGCCTTCATAATTCTTCACAACGCAGAGAACACCCGCACCTGTATCACAGGCTTGTGTTAATGTATCCAATTCATCAGCGGTTGGTGAGGTAAACACTTCCCCGGCTGCTGCTCCATCGAGCATTCCATCGCCAATGTATCCTGCATGAGTTGGTTCATGACCACTTCCCCCACCGGTCACAATCCCGACCTTCCCGTCGATTAGGCTGTTTCGTGTCAGCACCTTTGTGTCATCAATTCGGGTGAGTCTCTCGGGATACGCCGAGACCATCCCATCAAGCATCTCATCGACGTAATCATCAGGGTCATTAATGAGCTTCTGCATGACGTATACAACACTATATTGCAGTGTATAAAAACATTCGCGGCGATTTTCCCCCTTACCTATCAGATATTGCTTTTTGTGAAAATGAGCATTAAAAAACATGGCAAATAGAAAATTAAAATTGAAAATGAAGACGAACCCAGTCACCAATCATGCAGGGTATCTGAACGAAGACCGATCACCTAGCTAGATTACGATTAATCAGATAACTGTGCTTTGAGTGGCGCAACACCGATTGTTACGGTAACGCCTTCAACATCCCATTCTTCGATGAGTGTTTGTCCGTTCTCGCTGACGCGATCAACGTTGTCGACGAATGCGTTTGTTCGCGTCTCCGTTGCGACGATATCGCGTCGTTGCGCAACAAGATCAGCCACCCGGTCGTCAGCAACATCGACTGCTGTTTGAATTTCGGTATCGACATCGAGAGCCAGTTCCTTTCGCATCTGCTGGATTCGACGGATGACATCCCGTGCGTATCCCTCAGCCTCAATCGATTCGGTAAGTGAGGTGTCGACATACACTGTTCCACCATCGAAATCCGCAGCCGAAATATATTCTGGTGGTTCAGCATCGAAGGTTACCATCTCGTCTGTAATCTCATACTGTTCGCCATCGATTGTCACCCCCTCTGTGAGTATCTCGCGTGATGCACTCTCAACAGCGTCCATCACACGCTGTGCGTCCGCTCCGAATTCCGGACCAATGACACTCATCTCCGGTTGTGCACGTTCGATCAGTTCATCGAACTGTGTGACCGTCTCAATCGCCTCTGTGTTGACGCGGTCTGCAAGTAATCCAGATAATGACTCAACCGCCTCAGCGACCGAGTCACTCTCGGCTTCGACAATCACCCGTGGGACAGGCCATCGAAGTTTTCGTCCACCCTGTTGGCGTGCGTTTGCCGCTGCTTCCTCAACGTCTCTGAGGACTGCCATCTCAGATTCGAGTGTTTCATTCTGCCATTCTGGGTCAACGCTCGGGTATGAAAGTGCGTGCACTGTTGTTTCTGACCCATTCAGATGCTGATACATCTGCTCTGTAAGATATGGTGCAATCGGTGCAAGCAGCCGAATTGTCTCATCTAACACCGTGCTCAGGGTTGCATACGCTCCACGTTTTGATGCAGAATCCTCATCTGCCCACATCCGCTCACGAATCGCCTTGATGTAAAATCGTGAGACATCATCGGTAATGAATTCGAGAATCGTATTGACGGCAGTGTCAATCTCGTACTCTTCCCATGCAGCCCGTGTTGTTGCTTTGACTGACTGTAATCGTGACAGCACCCACTCATCGACAACAGATAACGTTCCCTCGGACAGGTCAGCCGCAGCAGGATCATATCCATCAAGATCCATGTATGGGAGTGGGAATCGGAAGACATTCCAGAAGATGTTCAATGTCGACTGCATCTCACCAAGCCCATCCCACTCGAATGAGAGATCAACACCCTGCTGATCGTGACTCAGGAGATATGCTCGAAGTGGATCCCGACCAGCACGTTCGATTGCCTCCTCGGGTGTGACAATATTTCCGAGTGATTTTGACATTTTCCGACCGTTCTCATCATTTGCGAAGCCATGCATCATCACCTCTTCATACGGTACTTGTCCCGTTGCGGCGGTGCCCATGCCGAGTTGTGACCAAAACCACCCACGCGTCTGGTCGTGTGCTTCAACGATGAAGTCTGCCGGCCATAACTCATCGTATGCATCTGTCTCACCCGGATAATCGATTGTCCCCCATGATGCAACTGAGGAATCAATCCACACGTCGAAGACATCCGGAACGCGTTCATATCTGGTCCCGTCCTCGGTGATTGTTATTGGATCGACTGCTGGTCGGTGCAGATCAATCTCTGCTGGATTCACATCTTGATCGGCACGTTCGGCTAACTCCTCACGAGTCCCGATAACGATCCAGTCATCTGATGTGTTGCTATCCCCAGTATCAGCATCGTCGACAGCCTCCCAGATAGGTAATGGAATCCCCCAGTATCGTTGTCGAGAGACATTCCAATCCGGGGCGTCTGCGACGAAATCACGGAAGCGATTATCCCGCGCCCATTGTGGATACCACTCTGAGTCGTCGATATTGTCGAGTAACTCGTCTTTGATATCGGTGACTGTAATAAACCACTGATCAGTCGCAAGGAAGATAATGTCTGTATCACAGCGCCAACAGTGTCCGTAGCGATGTTCGTGTGTTCCCGATGATAATAACACACCCTCATCATCAAGATCATCGATAATTTCCTCATTTGCATCGCGAACGAACGTCCCAGCATACTGACCGGCTGCCTCGGTGAACTCCCCACGTCCATCGACCGGGACGAACGTCTCAAGATCGAGTTCCTGCCCACGTGCGAAGTCCTCTTGTCCATGCCCTGGTGCAGAGTGAACGAGTCCTGTGCGGTCAGCCTCGACATACTCGGCTGTATATACCTCACCAGCGCCTGCGAAATCGGCGTATGTCTGGACTTGATCTGCGAGTGGATGATCATACTCCCAGCCTGTGAGTTCATCACCACTGTATTCCTCGACGACAGTGTAATCGTCATATCGACCCTGTTTTAATACATCCTCAACGCAGGATTCAGCAATGTAGAGTACCTCTGAATCATCACCTTGTTCTGCGCGAACAGCCTGATATGTCAGGTCCTCATCAACTGCGACAAATGTATTTGCTGGAATCGTCCATGGTGTTGTCGTCCAGATAACGAGACTTCCCTCTTTATTCGAGAGTGGGAAGCGAACATAAATCGAGGGTGAGGTAATCTCATCATATTCGACTTCATTTGCTGCAATCGCAGTTTGACATCGCGGACAATAGCTCACAGAGCGTTTTCCACGCTCAACCAGTCCCCGGTCATCGACCTGTTGAAACGCCCACCATGCCGCTTCCATATACTCTGGTGAGAGCGTTTCATATGGGTCATCCCAATCCATCCACACACCAATGGACTGGAAGTCCTCGTCCATTGCTTTGCGATTCTCAACAGCAAAACGCTTGCACTCTTCGATAAAGGACTCCATCCCGTATTCTTCGATATCTCGTTTGGTCTCAAAGCCAAGTTCCTCTTCAACCTTGACTTCGATTGGGAGTCCATGCATATCATAGCCTGGTCGATCAGTAACATGATGTCCAGTCATCCGTTTATATCGGATGATGGCATCTTTGAGCGTCTTATTCCAGGCTGTTCCAAGATGCATCTGTCCAGATGTGTAGGGCGGACCATCAACAAAGAAGAAGGACGGATCATCAGCGTGCGCCTCCTTTGTTGCCTCATATGCGTTTGTGTCGTCCCAGTACGTCTCAATAGCGGTCTCGACATCCGCCGGTGTGTACTGGTCGTCGACTTCGTCCATATGAAGTGATGCCGATGGACGCATATCAGTTCTCTGTAATTCGACGCTCACTTGTATGGACAATGGAGTCGCTCTTTCGACACTCACCCTCTCGGTAATCTCAGATCAGTAATCGACACTCAACTGATTCGACCGGTATCCTCACTCGTGAGTAGAGGGTAGTCGACGATCACAGCGACGGCGACACTGACAATGACTGATTATACGAGATTGGAGCCTCACTCAACATCACGGTGAATGATATCATCTTTTGATATCGAAAGCTGTCCGCACTCCGGGTTAGGTTATGATATCAACACATACCTCAGAGATGTGTCCCAGCAGTTAGTCTATGATTAGAAATCTGGGAGATCATCAGGAGCTTCATACTCTGACTCCCACGTGATGTATTCATCTTTGAGTACTTCACAGGTCAGTTGTCCAAGTTCGGTCAATCCAGCGTTAATACTTGAGATTGTTTTCCAAGAGTTAATCTCAGGGTGAATATCACGTTCTTTCCAGTCCTCAGGAAGCCCAGGGGCGTGATACCCAACCCTATCTGCAAAATCATCCCAGAAGAAATCAAACTGTGAGAGTAATTCCATATCAAGAACAATCCGCCATTCATCCTCGGTGAGTGATGTCTCAGATACCCACAGCTCGAATGCGTCCGCCCATGCTCCGTCTCGAAGCAATTCACCAAGTTCTTCACGACGATAATCAGTGTCTCCGACTATCTCAGCATCGTCATACTCATTCGGATCAACGTTATCTGCCAGTGACGGTGGTGTCGGTGTTTCGACGGATAATGCCATACGGTTACTTCTTGATACGGGAAAAATAAGTCGTCGGTCAATATCCTACCGTTATGCTGTTGTGAACCCACTCCGGGGGTGGTCGCTCTGTACCACCTGTATAGCATGTCTTCAGTATCTGCCGATGCGATACCGGGCGGGTTGAATCACCGCCGTGATACTCAATTGTCAGATCAAAGCCCGTCAGGATCGGACTCTGTGTCCACATCCGTATCAATATCCGACTCACCGTACTCATCGAGCTCAGATGGATCAACGATATCTTGTTGGTCATCACCCGCAGCTTCAAATCGTGATGGTGGCTCTCCAGCATAATCTAACACATCATCAGAGACTTCGATTTGACACTCCGCGCGCACGGCAAGTGCAATCGCATCACTGGGTCGTGCATCAAACACATGACGCCGTGACTCACCGTTATCATACCGCTCGGTGTCAATCTTTGCATAAAAGGTCCCATCAGCGATATCGTCAATCCGTACCCCATCAAGAGCTCCCCCAAAGTCGGTGATCATTTGAATGAGTAGGTCGTGCGTCAATGGTCGCTCGAACGGTTCACCAGCGAGTGCAAGTTTGATTGCCCGTGCCTGGTCGGCTGTCACTGCAATTGGGAGGTACTCGTCTCTCGCAGCAAGAAGCACAGCTGATATTTCCTCACCGTTGGCGTCGACGCCGACACCAACACCCGCCACATTCGCTGAATGATTCATATTTGTGTTAGCGACTCAGAGTACGAATAACTGCGGGATAATATGACTGTTGTGAGCACCCAGTCTCGCGATTGGCAGTCATTAATCGCTCATACCATATTCAAAAATCATCAGACGGAGTCGGAATCGGAGAATCAGAATGCAAACACTGACCTTTTTGATTATGACACGTCTCACTCTCTCGATAGTCGTATCCTCTACTTTGAGTCATGACAGACAGCCCATGATCACGCCAGTGTTCTGAGGCGAATTAACCATGTACTGATGTCGGGTCAACACGATATCGTGAATCGTTCATAGTCTGAATATAGCAATTCTATCTGATTATTTCAGTATGAACGCTGATGCTTCGACAGGAGTAAATCCCAGGATAAAATATAGATAGATACTAGAATGAGTCAGGAAGCGACCGACACTGGTCGCGTCCGCGTTGTCGGGACCGCACACGTTTCAGCTGAAAGTGCTGAAAAGGTTCAATCAGTCATTGAGACCGAACAACCGGACGTCGTCGCTGTCGAACTTGACGAGGGACGGTATCGACAGTTACGCGGCGATGAACCGGATGATCTCGCAGCCGCTGATCTTCTCCGCGGCAATACCGTTTTTCAGTTTCTTGCATATTGGATGTTATCGTATGTCCAAACTCGGCTTGGTGACCGATTTGATGTCCAGCCTGGTGCTGATATGCTCGCAGCCATTGATGCAGCAGACGCAATTGGAACGGATATTGCACTTGTTGATCGCGATATCAACGAAACGATGCGACGCTTCTGGAATCGGATGACCCGGATCGAAAAAATCCAACTTATCGGGGGACTCGCCGTCGGCGCTGGGAATGGGCTTGGAATCGGGCTTGCAATGGGTGTTATTGCAGGCATTTTCTTTGGTCCGCTTATTGCACTCTTCGGGAATACAATCGGAATTACTTCCACGCTACTGACTCGTGTTGCTGGTGGTGCATTACTCGCGCTCGCGACTGCTGTTGTGGTCTGGATTGGTACTGCCACTGTCCTCTCAACTGAGAATCGACTCCTGAGCGCTGTCGGCGGTGGGATTGCTGTTGGTGGAATTGCTGGGTTTGGACTCGGCATTGCTGAACCAATTACCGCACAATTAGGACCACTGACTGTTCGGGTTCTTGGTAGTGTCACACTTGGGCTTACTGCTGGAATTATCTCTGGCACTCTGCTCGGGGAACTGACTAACGTTTTTCGCACACAACAACCCGAAGAGAACATCGAAGAATTCGATATGACGGAAATGACAGACACCGACGTGGTGAGTGCAATGATGGCTGAGTTTCGACAGTTCTCTCCCGGTGGCGCAGAAGCTCTCATTGATGAGCGAGACGCGTATATTGCGAATCGTCTCGTTGAACTTCGCGATCAGGGACAGACTGTTGTTGCTGTTGTTGGTGCTGGTCACCGCGAGGGGATTGAGCGATATCTCAAACACCCAGACACACTTCCTCCACAGGAGTCGTTGACCGGAACACAGAGTGGACGCATCCCGTGGAGCAAACTTGTCGGTGGGGGCGTATCCGCCGTCGTCATTGGGTTTTTCGTCCTCCTTGCGCTTTCATCCGCTGGAAACCGGACACTATTGCGACTGTTCGGTGCTTGGTTTTTGATTAACGGAATCTTCGCCGCTGGACTTGCGAAAGTAGCGGGTGCACACTGGTCATCATCACTTGTCGGCGGTGCTATCGCATGGCTGACCTCGATTAATCCGTTTCTCGCACCTGGGTGGTTCACTGGCTATGTTGAACTGCAGCATGACCCGGTCAATGTCTCTGATATCAGCACTCTGAATGAACTTCTCTCCGATGAAGAACGTCCGCTTGGCGCTCTTATCACCGAACTCCTTGAGGTACCCCTGTTTCGTCTGATTATCGTCGTTGCGGCGACAAATATCGGAAGTATCGTTGCCTCGACCATATTTGTCGCATACTTACTTCCGTTATTTGCACTTGATCTTGGCGGGGTCTCTGGTGTGGTCAATCTCCTAATCGAAGGGGCACGTAACGGCTGGCAGATTATCTGGACAAATATCACATAACTATTCCGCTGTTCATGCATCAATGGGTGTCACCCTGACTACCGTCCGTCTAAACCATACTCATGAGACTAAAAACGGTTATTTCGGTGTTGTGTTTGGATGAAAACTCAGTTGCCAATAACTGACCGTCCTTACTGTGAGATCAATTTCTATTATATTATATACGTTTCACCGCATCCAACAGCAATCATATGCCTCTTGATATCGGATAATATTGTATGGCGCACTCCCGTTCATCGCCAGAAGTCTCGTTTAGCCGCCAGGAACTGCGCGATCTTGGTATTGCACTCATTGCATTGAGCGTCGCGTTCGCGATTTTCTTCGCTGGTGGTGGCGCACGCGCGATTTCAGGGATTCTTGACCGTGGTGTCGTTATTCCCGTCCTTGTCAGTCTCCTGACTGCCGGACTCGGTTTCTTGCTCCATGAGGTTGCACACAAGGTTATTGCGGTTCGATTTGGGCAATTAGCGGAGTTTCGTGCTGACTATGGGATGTTGTTTCTTGCAGTTATGAGTTCACTCGTAGGTTTCATCTTTGCAGCGCCGGGCGCTGTCCATCATCAAGGACGCGTTACATCACGACAGCATGGATTAATCGCCCTTGCCGGACCGGTAACAAACGCTATTCTGACTGTAATTTTCGTCCCGATCTATCTAGTCGGACTCACGCTTGATTCATCGCTGATAACTCTTATTGGGTCACGTGGGCTGATGATAAATCTTCTACTCGTGGCGTTCAATATGCTCCCCCTCGGTTCGCTCGATGGTCGAACCGTCTACCAATGGAATCCAATCGTCTTTGCAGTTGTGTTCATTCCTGCGCTTTTATTAACGATTGGCGCATTTCTTACTGGGTTTGGCTTCTGAGATATCCTCGCTGAGACTCGATGAAAAAAACGGGTGTCATGTTCACTCTCTTCGAGAAATAATTTATTCGCTGTTGAGATGATTCCGACTCTCAGTCGCTCATTCAATCATCTCAGTCGGCTCAGCTCAGTCTTACCATGACGTCACTACAATCTAATCTATCTATATCGCATCCGCGCAGGTTGACTTCAGGAATTAGACGGCTGATGGTCATGACCGATATACAACGCAATGATATTGAATACGATAAGCCCAATAAACACAGTTGTCTCGATATTGCTCAATCCCCCGATCAACAGTGGGAGATACCCGAGTGGTAACACAATTGCACTCCAGAACATAGCGACCTTGGTGCGACGCACAGCATGTCTACATGCTGCTTGCATCGTGCTGCGATTGCGAGAGGGATGATCATTTGTGTAGGGGACATTCGACATGGTCAATTTGTATATGTATACACGACAGGAGCGTATATATAATGTAACGAGCGTTTACACATTTTGTAACGATTCAATTCTATCTTGGAACGATTTATCAGTATTTTACTGTGGCATGAAAGAAGTGAAGACATTTTATCGACCGCTCTTATCTTTTCTTGCCGGACACATAAACATGAATTAATCAAGTGATAATCTGGTCGAAAGAGCCCGATCTTCATACTCGGTTGGGTCGATCACTCAGTAATAGCAGCCCCAGCAGCCACTGCAGTCGCCGGTCGTGTGAATGAATCGACAGAGATGACGCATCGAGACTAACTACACTTTTGTCTCATCACCGCGGGAATGTGCATATGAGTAATCCCCCTGACGACACAGCAGAGTCTGATGAAGACTCTGATGAACTCACGTACGCTGCAGCAGGCGTCGATATCGAGGCAAGCGAGGCAGCTACCGCAGCACTCATAGATGCTGTTGGTGAGCCCGCCGGTGATTATGCTGGATTGATCGATATTGGTGATCGATATCTCGCCCTTGCTACTGATGGGGTCGGGACGAAATTGCTCGTTGCAGCAGCGATAAATGAGTATTCAACAATCGGAATTGACTGCATCGCAATGAATGTCAATGATCTCGTTGCTGCCGGTGTCCGACCAGTCGCGTTCGTCGATTATCTCGCTATTGACGACCCTGATGACACCCTCACAGAACAAATTGGCGTCGGACTCGATACGGGTGCTGATATTGCAGATATTACGCTTATCGGCGGAGAAACGGCTGTCTTACCAGAAGTGGTCGATGGGTTTGACCTCGCGGGCACATGCGCCGGATTGACACCGAAACACAAAGTCTTCGATGAGACAGCTCGCCCCGGCGATGCACTCGTTGGGTTTGCATCATCAGGCATCCACTCAAACGGGCTGACACTCGCTCGGACAGCCATCACCCGCGAATATGAGTATACAGACCCCTGTCCATTCGGTGAGTATGATACATTGGCTGCAGCGCTTCTTGAGCCAACACGGATTTACACAGACCTGTTGGATCCAATGCACACTCACGGTGTGCGCACGGCTGCGCACATCACCGGTGGTGGACTGAGGAATCTCGAGCGATTGGGATCACATCGCTATCTAATCGATAATCCGTTTGAGATACCTCCTGTTTTTGAGTTTGTTCAGTCGGCTGGTAGTATCTCCGACAGTGAAATGTATCACACATATAATATGGGCACTGGATTTGTCTGCGCCGTGTCTCCAGAGAACGCTGAGAGGTTGACCGACACAACAGAGGGAAAGATCATTGGACAGGTTGACACTGGCGAGGGTGTGAGCATCCGCGGGCTTGAACTGTAATCGCAGAGAATTCACTCCTGATCCTTGGAAGAGTATGATTTCTACAGAACGACAAGACGAGTATCCCGGGGACTTGAGTTGAGAGGGTGATGCCGATATGAAAGGTCCTGACACCTCATAACCGACAAAAGAATACAGTCAGACAACTTAAAAAAGATTACATATCGTCACCAAACGCTGGCTCTGTCAGTCTGGAAATGTGACTTCTCTCAACATCGCCGAGTGAGGGTGCAACGGGCGTTGTCGGGTTGTGGTAGAGCGATCGACCCTCACAGACATAAACGGCACGTTCGAGTGTCACCTAGCTAACTCTTACGGGAAGGTCGAGAGGAATTAAATTCGCCTGTGGGTGTGGTGCAGACCCAAAATGGTGAAGTCTTTGAGTTACCTCCGAGGTGTTTGACTCGGTATGACCGGAGTACTGCTATGACAAGAACGCATCAGTTGAACTGTTTCAGAGGACTCGTTATCTGTCAATCGTTGAATACGGGATCGCACAGTCTTGAATCCAACTCAGAGAAATATTACATCTTTGAGATTAGCGGATACTGACTTTCACTCCAAATCTCGGAGGATCAGTGATATGATAACTGTCGTGTCGATCCGCAAAGCAATGTTCCGGCGAAGAATCGATAACACAGACTAGACCCGAGCGGCGACATCCGCATCAGTGATAATACCGATTGTCTCACCACCTTTGACGACGAGCACAGCCGCATCACGGTCAAGTGCGGAGTCGATTTCTTCGAGCATTGCTGTCGGTTCGACCGTTGTCACTGACTCGCGCATCACTTCAGCGACTGGAAGGGTTCCAACTCTCTCAGCCTGCTCTGGTGCATGTCGGATGTCGCTATTCGAGATCATTCCGACTGGTCGACCATCCCGAATCACGGGTACCTGTGAAAATCCCTCCTCAAGCATCGTATCCCGTGCCATCTCAACTGACTCATCCGGGGCAACACTGATGACAGTCGTATTCATGAGGTCATCCGCGCGAATGACCTCTCCTTCAGCTTCATCAAGTGCGTTGACGATGCGTCTGAGTGTCGACAATCGTGGGTCGACGTCACCACCCTCGATTCGAGCAATCAGAGGCTGTGAAACACCTGCCATCTCGGCGAGTGAACTCTGTGTCAACTCAAGTTCATCTCGGCGTTGTTTGAGGTCCTCTCTCGTCGGAAGTTCCATGCGTGTGATTACCCGAAGTTATACGAAAGTGTTTCGGGCAGGCATCTGAGCATAACTATATAACCGAGACCGCTGGAGACCGTCCTCGGAGCGATAACTGGAATCAGAGTCAGACTGAGCCGCCAATATGAGTCTCTGCGTTTACACACATCACCGTATTATTCAATCCTCCTCCGCATGAAGACGCCGTCACGCTGGGTGTGACCGCCCGCCAGACCGTGTTTAGCGACAGAGGAATCCTGAGTGGTGGAGATCACAGGTTTGCAGTCCCACCGAGTCCTAAGACGGGAAGAATCCGCGCGGGGTTCACGGACTATGACGAGTGGGACTGCTGGGAGTGCGACATCTCAGCCCCCGGAACTTTTCTCCTCCATGTTCGGACTCGGAGTTACGTTCGTGTTGCGTGCAATAGTGAACTCCATGCCGACTCTGTGAGCACCGGGCGGTCATCGACTGGTTTCGATTACTGCTTGGTTAAACCGGTGAAGCCGCCATCGTCGGACGAGGGAGAACCACTCGATTTTCGCCTGATTACTATTTCGAATCGAATTGTGTGTCAGTTGGAAGGATCGATTGGAAATCTCGGACAGGCATCGAAACATCGACTGGGTCTGTGTTGTCGGATTCATCTTGGGTTCCTGAGACCACTGGTCTCGGTTCCACACCAGTGATCTGTGATCTCTGCCGACGGCTCAAGCCGTGGGAATTATCTTCGAATCTGTATAACTGAAGCTTCAGAGTGTGACT
>KB659968.1_pt25 | contig 22508 bp, 24 predicted proteins | sample 558768 | NCBI scaffold set KB644980.1 | reverse complement strand
TTGCCAGCAGTTCGAGACCGGCGCGGAGTTGCTCCGGATCAGTGCCGTAGGTTGAGCGGTCAACGGACGAAAAGAACCGATCGACGCCCCACGGGTCATCAAGATGCTCGGGGTCGGTGGCGTCGACGGTCGGGAGCGCGTCGGTAGCATCCCAGTCGAGATCGTCGGCAACGTTGCTGCGGCCGTCGGTTGGCTCATTTGTGTCGTCGATGCTGACCGGATCACGGGCAACATCTGGTTCGTCTTCGAGGGCCGCCAGCGACAGGCCGCGCCACCGGAGATACATCCGCAGGGCATCAAGATCCAGTCCATCGTGGGTGAGGCCATCGCGCGTTTCGAACAATCGCCCGTGGCGGTTGGGGAGGGTATCGATCTGAACTGGTCGTGCCAGAAACATCACCACGGGTTCGATCCGCCGACGAAGCAGGTTTCCGAGGCCGAGGCCGACCGGTGCGACAACCGCGAGAAGCACCGCGTTCGTGAGCACCGTCAGCGAAAAGACGCCGATCGTTGTGTCGGCGACCGGGAGTTCTACCCCGCCAAGCGCGTAGCTCGGGAATGTTGGGAGAAGGACAGCAAGGGCGATCATCGCCTTTGCGTCAGCCGCACCGAACGCACCAAACCACCAGAACGCGTAGCCAAGCGGTGCGACAAACAGGAGGCTGATCCCAGCGCGGATCATGAACGGTCGGCCGCCCGGGGCACCAAACACAAACAGTTGGATGGCTTCCCAAACAAGCAGCAGCCCACCGAGGATGACCAACGGTGGCCACACCCGGTTTGTGATACGGCGGGTGTGGATATCCTGCCAAGCGGCCCACCCAAAGACCGGAATCACCAGAAGTCGGAGCAGATCCGGTACCGTTGCGATCATTACCACAGTTCGGAACCCCATCACCAATAGGTGTTTAGGTGTCAGATCGTTCTCGGATGCGGTTCAGAGGCGACAATGGGTGGGGCCCAGAGTTTTATTCGGATAGATACGGTATACAGTCACATGGATGTTCGGGACGCCGTTGAAGAGGACGCCGAGTCGATCGCGGCACTGGCAGACGTGCCGGAGGATGTCGTCGAGAACCTTGTGCACGATCGGAGCGTCCGGGTCGCCGAGCGAAAACAGGCCGGTAACGATCCCAACGCCGATACCGACGCAGTTGACTCCGAGCTGTTGGGGTTCGTCAGCTTCGATGTCCACGATCAGACCGTCCACGTCACCCAGGTTGGCGGAACGACGGATGCTTGTGAGCGACTGTTGAGCGAGCCGGTTCGGTTCGCCGCCGGTGAAGGGTTGGATGTAGAGCTACTGGTCGAACAGAACGCGGCCGACCTCCAGACGGCAGCCCAAGCCGCGGGGTTTCAAGAGGCCGGCGACGGCCCCGTGTTCCGTGGCTCGCCGACGATTCGATACTATCAACAACCCTGACAGGGGAAACAGCACGGTCGCGTCGCACCGTCGCTTACGCAAACTTCCGAACAGTCATCTCCAGTGTGTCGAGGTCGACAATCGGGGCATGGGCCACGTCGGGATCGATATTGACCTTTTTTTGAAAGGCGGTTTGGGCCTGCCAGCAGCCGCTGTTGACCGCGAGCACGTTGTGGTATTTCCCCCAGCCGAGCTTGTGGACGTGGCCAGTGTGGAAGATGTCAGGCACCGTGTCGATGGTGAGGTAATCCTTTGTTTCGGGTGCAAGTCGCATCTTCCCGCCGTACTGTGGGGCGACGTGTCGTTTCTTCAGCAGTTGGTACATCGCCTTGTGAGGGTGGTCGTAGCTGGCCTTCTCCTCGGGGAGCTCGGCGATCACCTCGTCAAGTGAGACGCCGTGATACATCAGGATCGAGACACCCTCGATGGTGACAAGCGAGGGGTTGCCCGTGATCTGTGGGTCGTGGGCTGACATGATCTTTCGGAGCTCCGCATCGAAGGCAGGTTGGGGTTCAGCCAGCCGAACCGCGTCGTGGTTGCCGGGGATCATCACAATCTCCATATCGCCGGGGACAGCTTTGAGCCGCTCCGAGAAGGCCTCGTACTGATCAAAGATGTCGACGATGTCGAGTTCCTCGTCCTGATCGGGGTAAACGCCGACGCCTTCGACCATATCGCCGGCGAGTAGGAGATACTCGACGTGTTCGGCCTCCTCGGTGTGGAGCCAGTCGGTGAACCGATTCCAGGCGTCGGCCATGAACTCCTGGCTGCCGACGTGGATATCCGAGATGAGTGCGGCCTGAACGTGGCGGTCAGCCGTGTTCGGGCGAAAGGTTCGCGGGACATCGGGGAAATGAATCGAATCAGTAAACAGGACACCACTGTCGTCGGCGAGGGTGCCCTGGACGGCGATACACTCATCGAGGAGAAGTTCGTCGACAAGCTCGGCGATCGGCCTATCTTTCATGACGAGTGCGGGGAAAGTTCCGGTCGTGTCTTCGAGTTCGATCAACCAGTGGCCGCTGGCTGTCGAGCGGATATCGTTGACGAGCCCGATCATCTCGGCGTCGCTACCGCCGGGCATGTCAGCGATCGCCGTCGCCGGGCGGTGGTTGACCCGACCCCGGAGAAGGGCCGAGAGCTGTTCGTAGCGATCCCGAAACGTCGTCACAAACTGGCCGTACTCGCCGGTGCCGGTGCTCCGACCGGTGATATCGCCGGTGATCTCGGCCGGGGTCGGGTCTCGATCCGGAGAGCGGTCGGTGGTTCCTGTTGACTCGCCAACCACTTCTTTACGCCCGGTTGAGTTTGACCCCCTGTCTTCGTTTGGAGATCCTGACCTTGTCTGTTGATTTTGGGATTTTTTTGTTGCAGTTGAAGACGTGGTGTTTGAGCTGGGATGTTGGGGTGTGTCAGCCTGTGAGTCAGTGGACTCAGATGGCTCCGAGGATGTTGAAGCGGACACAGCCGCACCGGTGACAACGGTGTCGCCATCGAGACAGGCTCGAACATCGCTGCTTGTGATGCGGAGGGTGTCGTCGCCGGCTGTCGAGACAACAGCCTCGATGGCGGCGACCGGATCGCTCGCGCGGGCAAGCAGGGTGACCGCCTCACGGTCGGCGTTGTAACCGTGGCGGGCCAGGGTCTGAACGATCCGGGTGGGCGTCTCGGATGGCACTGTCGGCATCTCGGTATCGCCGGGCAAAAACATGCCGACAGCCGGAGCCGGTAGGGGTCAAACCGAGTGGATCGGCGACCCCGGGTCAGAAGTTTCAAACGCGGTGCGGGTGAAGAAAGTAGTGATGAGTGAAGGTGATCGGCAGCCGGCTGCCGACTCGGAGCCCGAAACGGAGTCGTGGGTTCAGCGGCTCCGCGGGGCCGACGACGGGCCGCTGTTGTTTCTTCGAGAACTACTGCTCAGCCTTTCGATCGTGGCTGCGATCGGGCTTGTGCTCTTTGCGGCGACCGGGGTCTGGCCGCCGATGGTCGCCGTTGAGAGCGGCAGCATGGATCCCAACATCAACAAATACGATCTCATCGTTGTCAGCGAGCCAGGGCGGTTCGCACCGGCTGTCGGCAACGATCAAGGGATCGTGATGAGTGAAACGACAGATACCGGCTACGAATCGTTCAACGAGCCGGGGAGTGTGGTCGTCTACGATTATCCCGGACGTGTTGGGTCGCCGATCATCCACCGGGTACGGTTTCAGGTTGCGTCTGGCGAAAACTGGTATGATCGAGCAGCACCTGACGCGATCGATGCCGAAAACTGTGCGGAGTTAACGAACTGTCCGGCCCCACATGCGGGGTATATCACCAAGGGAGACAACAACCGACGGTACGATCAGGCAAACGGGGTTGCACCCGTTGTAAAATCAGAGTGGATCAACGGGGTGGCACGGTTCCGGGTTCCGTATCTCGGTCGGCTTCGCTTGGCTCTTCTTGGGACGGTTCATACCGGCGAGGTGGGTGGAGCAATCGCCGCCAGACAGCGGTGTGGGTGGGCACAATCACCCGAGAGTAACCAGAGGTAAGGCTGTGAGTACCGGTGCAGTTGTAAGTTGAGATCTGGACTCGAATATGTGTTGAGAGGTAACACGGTCGAAACGGTGGCGGTGAGCGGTACTGTTTGTATCAACGTCGCTGTTTAGTGAATTAGTTTTCAGGAGGTATGGCGACTCAGGCAACGATCCACAGTCGGTTAATTATCGAAGCGTGCCTGGACAAACGGTTGGACGTCATCAATGTTGCCGAGCCGGGAGTCGGACAACAGCACGGCCTCGGTTTCCTCAAGCGGCACCGAGAGACTCATCTCTTTTGTGCGTCCATAGCGGCCTTTTGAGACGACAACCGCGTTGACGATGCCGAGCATATCAAGCTCGCTGATAAGGTCGGTCACGCGCCGTTGGGTCAGCACGTCAGCGTCGATTTCCTCACAGAGGCGTTTGTAGATATTGAACACCTCACCGGTGTTGATGTTATGGACGCCGTTTTGTTCCAACAGGATAATCGAAAAGAGGACGATCTTGCTTTGGGTCGGGAGCGTACGGACAACCTCGACGACACGGTCAAGCTCGATCTTATCTTGGGCCTGCCGAACGTGGTCTTCCTCAACGATGTCGGCCTGGCTTCGCTCGGCGAGTTCGCCTGCTGTGCGAAGTAGATCAAGCGCGCGACGGGCGTCGCCGTGTTCCTGGGCCGCAAACGCCGAGCATAGCGGGATCACGTCACCGGTGAGCGCGTCAGGTTAAACGCAACCTCGGCGCGGTGTTGAAGGATATCGCCAAGTTGAGTGGCGTCGTATGGGGGAAAGACTATCTCCTCCTCGCCGAGTGAGGATTTGACGCGGGGATCGAGAAAGTCGGTGAACTTGAGATCGTTCGAGATCCCCATAATCGAGACCCGGGAGTTATCGAGTTCGGAGTTCATCCGCGAGAGGTTATAGAGGGTGTCGTCGCCGCTTTTTTCGACGAGTTTGTCGATCTCATCAAGCATAATGACGGCGACACGCTCGTTGTAGTCAACAGCCTCGAAGAAGGTGCTGTACACCCGATCGGTCGGCCAGCCGGTCATCGGGACGGGTTCCATCTCCTCGGCGTCGGCTTCCAGAGCCGCGATGCGCTCCTCGACGGCTGCAACCGACGAGTACCGATCAGTCGCGATAGGAAGGCTTCCCTCAGGGGCCGCCTCACCGTCGGTTTCAGCATCTGGAATCGAGACTGTCGTGTCGTCTGGATCGGCCTCGTTGACCGCGGCCGTCGCATTGGGGCCACCCGCCGCAAGCTCCTCACGGACGGTTTCGAGTGCGTCGATCCGTGATTCGATGAGCGCGACGTTTTTTTCGATGAACTTGTTGGCGAGCTGTGCGAGGACACGGTACTGGGTATCGGTTACCTCGCAGTTGATATACTCAACCTCACAGGGAACATCGTACTTCTGGGAGGTTGATTCTAGCTCTTGACTGACATACTTCGCGCTGGCGGTTTTGCCGGTGCCAGTTTTGCCGTAAATCAGGATATTTGAGGGGGTGTCACCGCGAAGCGCGGAGACAAGGATCGTCGCCATCTGATTAATTTGGTCGTTCCGATGCGGAAGCTCACGCGGGGTGTAGGATGGGCGAAGAACCTCCTTGTTCTCGAAGATCGGCTCACCGGAGAGGAGATCATCGAACAACCCCTCGCTGTCGTCAGCTGCGTCCGGATCGGGGTCGAGATCAAAATCCAGATCGCTCGAAGCACTCGACCGATCACGACTCCGGTCGGCGTCGGTAAGCTCAAGATCCGCAAGCGAGCGATCAGCTGATGGGATCGGATCCGACGCCAACACCGATGAGGGGTCAGCGTCGTCAACGACCACATCAGACGTATCCAGCGTCGATTCATCTGACACAACGACATCTTCGGGCGTGCTCTCAGCGGTGTCCGCAGCCGAGGGGTTTTCCGCCGCCTCAGCTGTGTCCGTCGCGTCAGACGGCGATGTCGACTCGGTGTCGCTCGGTTCGTCGTGGTGTTGTGTGTGATCGTCCGTCATTGATCCCATCCCGTCGCCTTGGGTTTCGCGTTCCACCCTTTGTTTCACATGGAATTGTCAACAGGAACGCCCGAAATCGGCTGAAAGACGGTGTATATCGTGGTTTTTACCGGATCGGGGACTGCTGACGTGCTCAAATGATGCAGGCGAAACAGAGGGAGACATGGTACAAAAACGTTCTCACTTCGGCCACTATTTCCCGATGTTGTCGGAGGAGAGCATCACCGTGGAGTGAAGTTCGCATTTAGACTACTCGCCGGTTGAGATCAGTTGGCACCGATCCGAAGTTTGATATAGGGCGTATGGAGCTGGGATAATGTGAGTTGGGGGCAGGGCAATGTGAGTCGAGGACGGGACAACGTGGGTGAACATCTTCGCACTCCGACGGTATTGTCTGTGGTTCGTTGAATGATCTATACGATATCTGTGCCTCTTGGGAGTACCAACTTGGAAGCTACGAGATGGCGAGAGGTGGCACTGCTACCGATCATAACTGAAAGATAAAGAAAGTCAAAACGTGCTAGCGCACGCACCCTCACCCCTTCGTTTCAAGTGGAACGTTGAGATGGTGTGTCGGATATTGTGTCTACTTCTTCTGTTTGCTTTTTTGTTGCTAAATTAGTGTCTAATACAATGAATGAACACGATAAAACAATTCTGTTTTTTGCGGTGCGGATATTGTTTATTGAGATGGATATTAAATATTTTGGTGTCACATAGCGGTCTCAGACCCATCCCGATGATTGCTGTTCCACCTGAAACAAAGGGGTGGGGGGCTAGATAAGATGACGATAATAAGAGATCGAGCTATACCCATCGGCAGAGTTCATGTGTTCGAATGAGCAAACTGATAGAAGCACGGGGGTGCAGCATCCTCGCCGTCCAATCTCTCACCCGAGTGTTCTGTCGTTCCACAGCGACCGATTCCAGATCAAGCCACCTGCTGGCGGTTGAATCAGGCCGCTCACCCCTGTCTGACGCAGTGTTTAAGTGAGCCCGGACTGCAAGATGCGTCATACGCCCTTCCACGTGAAATAGGGGAGGTGCGGGAGTATCAGGATGGGTCTACTCACAAATCTCAGGGACAGCGTTTCGCGGGTCACCGACCGGCTGTTCGCGTCCGACGATCCAAAACGGATCGGTATCTATGGGCCGCCGAACGCCGGAAAGACGACCCTCGCAAACCGTATCGCACGCGACTGGACCGGTGACGCTATCGGGCCGGAAAGCCATGTGCCACACGAAACACGCCGGGCACGCCGGAAGGAAGGCGTTGACATCGAGCGCAACGGCCAGTCGGTCACGATCGATATCGTCGACACACCCGGTGTCGCCACCAAGGTCGACTACAAGGAGTTTCTTGACCACGACATCGAGAAGGACGACGCGATCCGTCGCTCCCGGGAGGCGACCGAAGGCGTCGCCGAAGCTATGCACTGGCTTCGGGAGGATGTCGACGGCGTTATTTACGTCCTTGATTCGACAACCGATCCCTTCACACAAGTTAACACGATGCTCATCGGCATCATCGAGAGCCGTGATCTCCCAGTGCTCATCTTCGCCAACAAGATCGATCTCGATGAGGCCGAGATCAAACGTGTCGCCGATGCCTTCCCACAACACGAAACGGTACCGCTCTCCGCCCTCGAAGGAGACAACATGGATGAAGTGTACGACAAGATCGCGGAGTACTTCGCATAATGCCTGAAGCAACCCCTTCGGATTCCACAACGGAACCCGAAAACGGCGTCCAGATCGACCTCATCAGCGGGTCGCGGATGGAGGGTCTCCGCAGTATGGAAAAGATCCGTCTGATCCTTGACGGTGTTCGCGACGGCAACATCGTTATTCTCGAGGAAGGGCTTTCACCCGACGAGGAGTCCAAACTCATCGAGGTGACGATGACCGAGATCAGCCCCGACGAGTTCAGTGGCATCGAGATCGAGAGCTACCCCCACGAGGAGGCCGCCGACCAGAGCTTCCTCGACCGCCTGATGGGTCGGGAGTCGACAAAGAAACTGACTGTCATCGGCCCGGCAAACCAGATTGAAACCTTGCACAAAGACGACCAACTTATCAGCGCGCTGGTCTCCCGGAAGTAGCCCCATGCCCCACCAGTGTACCAACTGCGGTCATATCTTCCCCGACGGCTCCAAGGAGATGCTCTCGGGGTGTCCCGACTGCGGCGGCAACAAGTTCCAGTTCAAACAGGGGTCGGTTGCGGATGTCACCGACGACTCAGACACACAATCGCCTCCCTCTGACGGCTCTAACACCCCCGCGGCCGCTGATCAAGACGCCACTGGTGACACAACGGAGAGGCCTGATCCAGCGACCACAGCCGAGCCATCGACAACCACAGACCCGGACTCAACCGTCGACCCGGATTCAACCACTGACCCCACCTCCCCATCGGATGACCCCACCGACGCCGAGTTGATGGACTCGAACGCCACCGAGACCGGTGAATCGCCGGCCCAGTCGACAGCTCGATCCGATGTTGTCTCCGAGGATGAACTCCCGGACTCCCCGCCTGAGTCCGACTCCGCTACTACCCCCACCGCTACCGAAAACACAGCCCACAGCACTGACACCCAGACTGAATCATCGACGACTGACTCCTCGGGGGTCGACTCCTCGGGCATCGATCAGCTCCGACAGGAACTCAACGACCAATTCGAGAGCATTCGGATCGTGAGTCCAGGCCAGTACGAGTTGAACCTCATGGAGCTGTACGATCGCGACGAGTACATCATCTCGTTGCGGGAGGATGGCCGCTACGTCATCGAAGTGCCGGATAGCTGGGATACTGACACACCGTCATAACCGACGTTTTTTATTCAGTCCGCCGCCGCGCCCACTCCTTCGGAAAATCATCGAGCAAAGATCCGTCACTCTCGGTATTCGTTCGTCGCGGCTCGGCAATCGGTGTCTCGCCGTACTGCATCTACAACTAAAAAACGCTATGCCAGCGGCGTCCGCTCGACAACCGTTCCGTCGACGGTCGGGTACTGTTCGATGATCTCACCCTCGTCGACATCGCCGTCTTCAATCATCTCCTCAAGAAGCCACCATGCCAACTCGACGTGGTCGGATTTGACCGTGTAGAACTCCTCGGGAACCCCGAGTTCTTCAAGTCGCGTCTGTGGTTCCCACGTCTTCCCGTAGACAAGGGTGCCGTCGTCGGTGATCTCATCGAACTCCCGCCCGATCACGCGAGCCATCCGCTTTAGCCGGTTGCGGTGTTGGGCGGCGTCTTTGAAAACGCTGGTACAGAAGTACACCCGTTCGTGGTCGCCCATCTCCTCCAGAATCGCCTCTTTCGATCCGTCAACGGCGGACATATGCCCTTCCTGTAGCTCGTAGCCCTGTTCCTGCATCCGGCGGTAGTTCCCGTCGCTCATCTCGAACTCGTTGATGTTGCAAAAGTCCGCCGCACCCTCATCGAGAAACTCCAAGAACTCTTCTTCGGCACGAATCCCGGGGATCTCGAAGGCCGGTGTCATCCCCTCCTCGCGGGCGATATGCAGAATCTCTTCCCACTCAGTCCCATGCAACTCGCCCCACTGTTCGTAGGGTGGGTGAAACCGGATCTCGTCGAGGCCGGCCTCAGAGAGTCGCCGCATGTTTTCGCGTCCCCCAGTGATCCCAGTGTACAGGTGGGTGTGGTGATCCTCACCGAACTCGTCTTTCAGCAGGCGGAGGTAGCGACAGGTCTTGTTCATCGCCTCCTGTGGCTCGCCACCCGTAATCGAGGTGCCCAGCGCGTCCATCCGGTGGGCCTCCTTGATGATGTCGTCGTCATCCTCAACAAGGCGTTCGTTGGCGTAGACATCGGTGACGTTTTTTCGGTTTTCCCCAAGCGGACAGTAAAAACAGTCCCGCTGGTCACAGTAGCCGTAGACGAAAAGCACCATCTTCCCGCCTTTGGCACACTGTTCGCAGCCTTTCGAGATCATCAGTTACTCGGTATATCGGTCGTATCCACAAAAAGTGCCCGAAACGCCGATCACGTAAGGAAAACCGGTGTCGTTAGAACTCCAACCGGTGTCATTAGAAAACAAACCGGTGCCGTCAGAATTCCAACCGGTATCATTAGAACTCTAACCGATATTGTTGGCACTGCATCTATATTTGTTTTCTCACCACGCTAGTTGTGTGCCGTGACCCTATCCATTGCTATGAGTTCCTCATGCCGTCAACTCCTCGCGGCCACCGGCGTCCGCGCCAGTGCCTCGTTGGCCGGCTGTTCCGCGTTGCGTTTCGTTTTTAGCAACGATTCGCTCACTTTCGAAGCCGACGCCCAGATCGACCTCACGCTCCACATCACCAACCCCGTCCCTGCCGGCGAGGATCTTGTCGTCTGCTTTGGTGTTCATCCTCCGGATCGACGGCACTGACGCGATCAACTAACCTCTTGGTGGCGTCGAACACACCGCCTGAGCTGTCGACACCCATCCACCCGTTGTCTGTTTTCAAAACCTCCACTGATTCTATCACCCCAGAAAAGTCTTAACGCGTCGCTCGCGTAGCATTGTATGCATGCTGCTCGTCCTCTGTATCGATCTTGACGACGATGTTGGTCGGAAGACCGACATCGAAACCCCGGTCGTCGGCAGCGATGCGGTTCGGGAGGCCGCGATCGATCTGGCGACCGCCGATCCGGAGGACTCCGATCTCAACGTGATGTTTCAGGGGCTCTCGACGTATGATTCCCTCCAAGCCGAAGGCAACGAGGCCGTTGAGGTTGCTGTCGTCACCGGTGTCGAGGGCAACGATGTCACCGCCAACCGAACCATCGGCGACGAGATTGATACCGTTCTAGCAGGCCTCCAGACCGGCGAGGAGGTCAGCGCGATCGTCATCACCGATGGGGCCCAAGACGAGTCGGTGATCCCGATCATCCGCTCGCGGATGCCGATCGACGGCGTCCAGCGTGTTGTCGTCCGCCAAGCCCAAAACCTCGAATCGATGTACTACACGATCAAGCAGGTGTTGGCCGACCCCGAGACCCGGGGGACGATCCTCGTCCCGCTTGGGGTTGTTCTCCTGATCTACCCGATGGTCGTCATCGCCGGCGTGTTTGATGTTGCCGGCGCGGCTGTCCTCGGGCTTCTTTCCGCGCTCTTGGGGCTCTACACGCTGTTTCGCGGGCTCGGCTTGGAGGACAGCATCGACGCGACCGCCGACCGGATTCGCAACGGGCTGTACGCCGGCCGAGCGACACTGATCACCTACGTCGTCGCGCTCGCGCTCGTCATCGTCGGCGGCGTCCAGGGCGTCTCACTTGTCGAGACCGTTGCGACGACCGACGGCGAGGCGGCGGCGATCGTCACCACCGTTGCGGCCTTTGTCCACGGTTCAGTACAGTGGTTTTCGGCTGCCGGGATCACCAGCAGTCTTGGCCAGGTTACCGACGAGTACCTTGCCGATCGCTTCCGGTGGCGGTACCTCAACGCCCCCTTCTACGTCGTCGCGATCGCGATCGTGCTCTATGGGCTGTCAGGCTTTCTGCTTCCTGACGTTGCGGGGATCACCGTCTTCACGCTCCCGGATCTGGCGATCGCGCTCACCGTCGGAACGCTGTTGGGCGTTCTTAGCACGCTCACCTTCGCGGTTGTCGAATCCCGGTATCCGGCCACGCCGGAGCCGGCCTGAGCACCCGCCTTCGACCGGTATCAACTACTGCTCGGCCAGCAGTTCGCTCGCGGTCACGAGCGCGTCGAGTTCGAGATCGTGGTTGGCGAGTTTCTCGCTCGCGCCCTCCTCGCGGTCGACGACGACAAGTACCCGGTTCACGACCGCGCCGGCCTCCCGTAACGCTTCGGCTGCCTCGACCGCCGAGGTACCGGTCGTGGCGATATCCTCCAAAACGACGACCTCTTCGCCGTCCTGCAGTTGGCCTTCGATCCGGTTGCCGGTGCCGTACTCCTTGGCCTGTTTGCGGGCGATCACATAGGGCCGGCCGGTCTCGACGGCGGTCACCGCGACCAGCGGCACCGCGCCGAGGGCAATACCAGCCAGCTTCGGCTCGTTGATCTTGCCGGCAAACGCCTCGGCGATCAGCTCCAGACAGTGTGTGTCGGTTTCAAAGAAATACTTGTCGACGTAGTAGTCGCTGGTACCGCCGTGAGAGAGTTCGAACTCGCCGTACCGCACCGCATCAGCGTCGCGTAGGGCATCGATGAGTGCCTGATTGGCCATACGCGCTCTCGGCCAGCCGTCGGCTTAAACGGGCAGGATTCCACCCGCGGTTATCGGCACTCCAACCATTCACCCCCGTCCATGAGAGCTCTACTAACAGACAGACATGTTTTGAGGGTACTATTCTACCGTCCCCTGTTGTTTGGTATTCGTCGACCAAACCACTATAAACCCAATTTTCCGAAAACGCTCACAGCTCTCGACCGATAGTTTTGTATAGAACAAACACAACTAATGGGTATGAACGACGAGCAGCCGATCTTCGGTTGGAGGCAGTCATGATCCGCTCATCACTTATCGCCCTGAAACAGAACCTGATCTACGTTGTCATTGCCTCGCTGGCCGGCGGTCTCGCGTTCGGTCAGATTGCCGGAGGCGATATCAAGGGCCTGTTGCGATCAGCGGTGGTGCCCGTGTTATTCCTGATGATCTATCCGATGATGATCAACATCGATCTTCGAGAGATCATCAACGTCCGAACCCACGCGACGGTTGTCAGCCTCACTCTGGTACTCAACTTCGTGTTCGCGCCGCTGGTGGCTGTCGGCCTCGGCCGGCTGTTTTTCGCCGGCTCGGTCGGTTACACCATCGGGCTGTACTTCATCGCGTTAATCCCCTCCTCGGGGATGACCGCTGCCTGGACCGGGCTGGCCGGTGGTGACCTGGAGTCCGCACTTGTCGCCATGTCAGTGAACCTGCTGGCGGCAATCGCCATTCTTCCGGCGTATCTGTCGGTGCTGGTTCCCGGTAGTGTTGGTTTCGAGCCAGCCGCCCTCTACCGCCAACTCGCGACCGTGATCGTCGGCCCGATGATTGCCGGGACGGCCACCCGGTGGGGGCTCCTCCGTCGATACAACTCGGATGGCCTCAAACGGCTCAAACCCGTGTTTGGTGGGCTGAGCTCGCTGGGTGTGATGTTGATCGTCTTTATCGCGATGACGATGCGGTCGACCTCGATCCTGTCAGATCCTGTGACCTCCGCAACCACAGTTGTCCCGCTGCTCGTGTTTTACGCCGTGATCTTGGCTATAGGTGTGGGACTTGGCCGCCTGCTGTTGTCCGATGAGATGGGAATCTCGCTGGTGTACGTTACCAGTATGCGGAACCTCTCGATCGCTGTTGCGATCGTTGTCGCCAGTGATAGCCTTCCAACCGAGGCTGTTCTCCCGATCGCGCTGGCCTACATTATCCAGCCGCCGCTGGGTGCGGTGTACATGCATTATCGCCGGGATATCGTTGAGGAGGGGGTCTCGATCAGGCAGGCGGTCGCCGGGATGATCTAACCGGACAACACGTGGACATGCCGCACCAGCGAGCCGTGCACCCGGCGTTCGAACCGTCGCTTGACCGTCCAGCCCGCTTGTCGGGCGGCCTCGTCCCACGATCGGTCGGCGACGACGACCGCTTGCGGGGCGATCCGCCGCGCTTCCTGTAGCGCGCCGCCAACAAGATCGTCCAACCCGTGGCGGGCGATCTTCGACTGGCGGCCGTAGGGGGCGTCGAAGACAACGGCGTCGGCCACATTATCGACAAGCGGAAGTGCGGTCGCGTCGCCACGGAGCACGCTCACGTCGCCGTCGAACCCGTCACCAGTTGTCTCGCGCAGCGCGGCTAGATTCTCGCGGCTCCCACGGGCCATCTTCCACTGGGCGTCGACGCCGATCACGTCGCTGCCAACAAGACCCGCCTCCAGCAGCAGGCCACCGGTACCACACATCGGATCGACGATCGTCGCCTCGGGGCCGGCTCCGGCGATGTTCACGAGCGCGCGGGCGTCCAAGGGGGCCATACTTCCGGGCTGGACAAACGGCCGATCTGTTGGCCGCCGCTCGCCGTAATCTCGCCGGCTCTCGACGGCAAGCCAGCCGAGCAGACAGCAGCCGTTCCCGTTTTTGCCTGCGTCACCGTCGCTGCTGTCCGCGAACAACACCCGCAACTCGTGATCCGGGTCGTCAAGATCGACAGTAAACCCGCGGTCAACGAGAATCCCGCCGAGCTGTCGTTCGGCTGCCTGCGTGCTCACGCCGGTCGCGCTTCGCACGTCGCGGGCCCGCACGGCAACCGACCCCTCGCGGTCGATTCTCGCCGCGTTGAGCGCGGCAGCCGCGGCCGCGACATCGGCGTCGGTTCTTGCGATGAGGTTGCTTGCGGCATGTGTATATGCGAGCCGCCGGACGCCCTCGAGGTTGATCCCGCGGGCGGTTGCAACCCCGCCGGCGACGATATCGACGGCACTCGCGGCCGCCCTTGCTTCACAGGCCGCAAAGGCGTCCTCGTCGCCAGCAAGTTCCAGACAGTACACGTCTCGACACAGTTCCAGACCGCGTTTTAGCGTGTCGATCGATCGTTTCTCGTCGCCGATATTCTCTTATCCGGTCGCCCGCCACCCTGAGTATGGCTCTCCACACGGTCGATTTTGGCTGGTGGTTGCTCGCCGTGGTCTGCTATGGGGTCGGTGATTACGCGACAACGGTCGTCGCCACCCGGCGGTACGCGGTTATCGAAGCGAACCCTGTCGTCCGCCGACTCCTCTCGCGGCAGCCCGGGCCGATCGGCTTTGCAATCCTCAAACTTGCCACGCTGGCGGTCACGTTTGCGGGCTATCTCGGTATCGCCGACAGCCCGATCGCTGTCGGTATTCCGATCGCTGTCGCGGCCATCGGCGTCGTCGTGACGCTGTCAAATCTTCTGGCGATCAGGCGGAGTCGCCGTGCGGGCGACCAACCCGACTGACCGGGCTGTCGTCGTCGCTCGCTGGTCGTCGCCAAACGACAGATTCGACACCCCCCGGGGTCTGTGTGTAGCCATGCCGGTGGCTGGATCGTCGCTGTTGGCCCCACTCGCCCTGCAAGCAACTCCAAGCCCAACGGCCGTTCTCGGCACCGTCGGGCTGTTGGCTCTCTTTTTATCGATCACGGCCCATCTCGCCGCCCGAAACGTTCTCGGCGATGTCGCTGTCATCAAAGCACTCGGCGTCGGGATCGGCCCCGCAGTTGTTTCCACCGGGACGGCGTTGCTGTCGCTGCCGGGTGTGCTTGGTGTGTTCTTTGCCCTTGTCGTTGATGCGGTGGCGATCCGGCTGCTCTATCAGCAACCCCCGCGAACAACCGGGTTGATCACCGCGATCCATGCGGTCATCACGATCATTCTCGGCACTGTCGTTGGCGGGGCCGCGATCCTCTATCTCAGCGCGCCGGGCTGATCCCACCGCTACTCAACGAGTCGCTCGATTTCGGTCACCAAGATCCCGCTTGCGCCGGCCGATTTGAGATCGTTGATGACCTCGAACACCTCGCGTTCGTCGACGACGACGTGGACGGCCAGATCGTCGCTGCCGGCGACATCCATTACGGTCGGCCCGCCGAGTCCGGGGATCACGTCCTTGACAGCTTCCAGATCCTCGCTGGCGACGTTCATCATCAGATACCGTTTGTCGTCGGCCGCCAACACCGACTCAAAGGCCGTGACGAGCTGCTGGACTTTCTCGTCGTCGGCCGAATCGGGCCGAGCGAACAGCCGGACGGAGCTATCGAGTACCTCGTCGATAATCGCCAGCCGGTTGACCGCGAGCGTCGTACCCGTCGACGTAATATCGACGATTGCGTCGGCCATCTCGACGTGTGGTGTCAGTTCGGTTGCGCCCGTAACCTCGACAATCTCCGGATCGAGCCCTTGCTCGTCGAAGTACTCGCGGGTTATCTGTGGGAACTCGGTGGCGACGGTTCTGCCCTCCAGTTGGCTCGGCTCGCTGATCTCCCCCTCCTCTGGGGCGGCGAGTACCAGCCGGCACTGCCCAAACTCCAGATCGATCAGTTCGTCGAGATCGGCTCCGATTCGCGCTCCTGATCGAGCCCGGTGATCCCAACGGCGGCCGCGCCGTCGGCGACATACTCCGGGATGTCGGCCGCCCGCGCAAACAGCACAGTCACCTCGGGATCAACCGTCTCGGCGTAGAGCTTCCGGTCGGCCCCGTTTTCGATCCGCAACCCGGCACGTTCGAGCAGTGTCACCGTCGGCTCGTGGAGGCGGCCCTTGTTGGGCACGGCAATGCGCATACCGGCTCCTCTCGCCCACGGGGCAACTGTCTTTCCCTCTATTGTGATAGTATTACAAGCAACTGTGTGACAGAAGGCGGTGTAGAAAGCCCTCGGCGGGCTCGGCTCTCGGGGCTCGCCATCTCAGTCTGCTAGAGGGTCGGTTACCCCGCCGCCCGTCACCCGTTGACTGCTCTGCGATCTGTTACCACCGGTCGGGAGCGCGGAGCGGAACCGATATGTGGCTATCGCCCGGAGTCGAATCTATGACCGCGGTCGCCGTCCCACTACAGGCCACTATCGATCCGTGGTGGTTCGTCGTCGCTGCCGTTGTCCTGTTTCTGGCGATGGCTGCCCTTGGCCCGCGAGTGTCGCTGTCGCTTCGGGAGACGCGCTCGCCTACGACCGACGAGCGGGATACCATCGACACGCTGCTCGCGGCAGTCGATTTCGATCCGACGGCAATCCATATCTCGGAGACGGCCAACCCGTCGTCGATCCGGGTGTCGCTCATCGGACTGCCGGGTCGTCGTCGACTGTTGCTCAGTGAGGGGGTTTTCGACACACTCGACGACCAGACGGCCACTGCCCTGCTGACAGCCGAGGCCCAGCGTGGCCGCCTGTTGTATCTCGAATACCGTGCGCTCGCGTCGGCGGTTGTCATCGGTATCGCCACCGCGATGTTCGGCGGCCTGCTTCGGTTTTCCGACGGGTTGTTTGTTATCGCGTTCGCTGCCCTCGTTCTCTTCTGGATCGGCCGTCAACTCCAGTTTCGTGCGGATCGGGCTGCTGCCGACCGCGTCGGTGCCGATGCGCTGGCCGACGCTTTTGAGGCGGCCGCCGCACAGCGTGGCGTCGATCCGGATCCCGCAACGTGGCGCACCTACATCGAGGTTCAGCCACCACTCGGCCAGCGGATCGACCGGTTGCGAGCCAACGGGTCGTAGCCGAGATCACCGGCACCCGGCCAGCGGCAACCCTGTCAGATTAAGAGACTCCCTCCGTAATCGCCGGTATGAGTGAGACCGCAGCCGACGAGTTTGTGATCGAAGGCGGCCACGTCCTCACGCCCGACTTCGAGGTACGTGAGGCCGACGTACTGATCGACCGCGACGGTGGCGAGGTTCTCGCTGTCGACGACGATCTTGATGCCGCCGAGACGATTGATGCGACCGACTCGCTAGTGATGCCCGGACTGGTCAACGCCCACACCCATGTCGCCATGACGCTGCTCCGCGGCTACGCCGACGACAAACCGCTTGATTCCTGGCTGCAGGAGGATATCTGGCCGGTCGAAGCCGAACTGACACCCGAGGACATCCGCGTTGGCACTGAACTCGGCCTCGTTGAGTTCATTACAAACGGGATCACCGGCTACGCCGACGCCTACTTTGAGGTCGGCGAGATCGCCGCCGCCACGGCCGACGCTGGCCTCCGGGCGAATCTCAGCCACTCGTTTATTACGGTCGGCAAGGACGACGAAGCCGCCCGTGCTGACGCTGAACAGAGCCTTGCTGTCGCCCGCGAGTTTGACGGTGCGGCTGACGGTCGGATCACGACCGCGCTGATGCCACACTCGCTGACAACTGCCAGCGGCGAGTATATTCGGAGTGTGCTCGATGACGCCCGCGAGGCAGGGCTACCGGTTCATTACCACGCCAACGAAACCGAAACCGAGGTCGAACCCATTGTCGACGACCACGGCGTTCGCCCACTGGAATACGCCGACGACATCGGGATCCTCACTGACGACGACTTTCTCGCCCACTGCGTCCACGTCGACGAGACTGAAATCGATCTGCTTGCGGAGACGGGCGCGAGCGTGATCCACAACCCAGCCTCGAATATGAAACTCGCAAGCGGGATCGCCCCGATTCAGGAGCTGCTTGACGCCGGCGTCACTGTTGGTCTCGGCACCGACGGCGCGGCCTCGAACAACGACCTCGATCTGTTCGACGAGATTCGGGATGCCGCCATGCTCGGCAAACTCGCCCGCGGTGACGCCCGTGATGTTGCTGCCGCGGATGCGGTGCGGATGGCAACCGAGGGCAGCGCGTCGGCCATCGGCTTGCCGGTTGGCGAGATTGAGGCTGGCGGCGTTGCCGACATCGCCGTCGTCGATTTCGACGCTGCCCATCTGACGCCGGTGCACAACTACGTGAGTCACCTCGCCTACGCGGTTCGCGGCTCGGACGTACGGCATACGATCTGTGACGGAGAGATTCTGATGAAAGACCGCGAGGTTCAAACACTGGACGAGGTGGCGATCCGCGAGCGGGCGAGCGAGCACGCGGCCGACCTGATCGCTCGCGCCGAATAGGTGCCAACGGCATCGCTGTTGTTGTGATGGGGTTATCTCATCTCAGGTTTGTTGGTCATTGTCTCGCTAAAGAGGCGTTCAAACAACTTGTTTTCTGCTGCCCGCAGATGCTGTGTGAATGTTGTTTGTGTGATATCCATCATCTCGGCGACCTCCTCACCGCTGTGGGTTCGCGGCCACTCGAAGTAGCCTGCAAAGTAGGCCGTCTGTGCGGCTTCGCGTTGGCGATCAGTCAACGTTGCTTCGAGCTGTGTTCGGAACTCAGCCTCGGTTTGGATGTTCCGTTCGCGCTCGATCTTTGCAACCAGTGTTAGCCCGCTGTATGCCGACTGCAGTGCGTCAACCACACTTCGAATATCGTTCGAACTGGCAAGCTGTGCGACAAGCTGTCCACTCGTGCCGGTGATCGATAGTGACTCGATCCGCCCACCGTACTGTGCAAGCGTGGCGACGATTGCCGCGCCGTCATCAACCAGCCAAAACAGATGACAGTCATCGTTCGTACAGACATGCTGGATCGCATCAATGTGGGTCGCCTCGCTCACATACTCACTGACCGCCTCAGGTGTCGCCCCGGTGACCGAGATATACTGGCGTCGTTGCCCGTCGGTGTCGACAGCGATGTACTCCAACTCAACGGTGCAATCTAGCTGTGCCGCGAGGGTCGCCAATGGATCGGCAATTTCGGTTAGCTGGAATGTAAGCTCGGTTATCGTATCGGAGGTAAGCGTCTGTTTTTGCTCAGCAGCGTTTATCGCGTCAGCAACAGTTTGACCGAGTTCGACGAAAAGTTGGGCTGGAAGCAGCTCAGCTGTCTCGGCGTCAGCTGTTTCGATGACGAGCACGCCATACTCAGCGTCGTGGTAAACCAACGGGACGACGATCGCATGTGTTTCGACAGCGGTGGTTTCGGGTTGATGAATAACGGGCGCGACAACTGCCGCTTCGGTTTCGAGAGCCTCGTTCACCGGTGTCGGTGATGTTTCACACAGCGATTCGATATGATCGGTCAGTGTTGTTTTGTCGGTTCCAGCCCACGCCCGCGGTGAGATTGCTTCATCGACAACGCCTCGGTCGCCGATCCATGCCGCAGTAAACCGATCGTCGCCAACGAACTGCTCACAGACGGCGTGTTCGATCTCTTCCCGCGTTGCCGCTGAAAAGATCTCCCGATTCACATCACGTAACAGCTCATTTGTGGTGTTTAACAGCTCTAACCGTTCGTTCTGTTCGGCGATCCGAACCTCCCGCTGTTTTCGGTCTGTGATGTCTCGCTCGACGGCAACATAGTGCTCAACCGTGTCCTCGCCCTCAGTAATCGGGGCGATCGTGGTATCGGCCCAACATCGCTCGCCGGACTTTCGCTGGTTGGTGAGCTCACCATCCCACACCTCACCGGAGGCGATCTGGGTCCACAACTCCTCGTAAAACTCCTCGTCGTGCTCGTCAGACTGCCAGATTCGGGGGTTCTCGCCGATTACTTCATCGGGGGTATACCCTGTGACCGACTCAACAGCCGGATTAGCGTACTCAATCGTCCCATCGGGGTCAGTGAAAAAGATCGCGTGCCCGGCGTGCTCGATCGCCTTTTGAAACCGCCGAAGTCGGTCGTTGGCCTGCTGAAGCTCTCGTGTGATTGTCGTTTCCTCGTCGACATATTTTGAGAGGTAGTAGACAGTCACCACCGCTAAGACGCTGACGACCAAGCCGGGGAGCTCTTCAAGTCCGGCTCGCCCGGTTTGTACCGTCAACAGTTGGCGGAGTGCCATGAACGACAACATCAGTGTCAGAAAGCCAAACCGCCGGTCGTTGCTCCGCGAGAGCAATAGCAACGAATACCCAACCCCAAGCAGTCGCAACGCGATCGACACAAGCAGAATCGGGTTCATGCCTGCCCTCCCGGCCACCTCTGTGACTCTCGACCGATTCCACTGCCTGTCTGTCGGTACAACCGATACATGTGCGGGCGTTGCGTGTCATCCCTGATAAACAGCCATGCTCATCGCCCTCTCAGCGGGCGCGACCGACACACCGCCTGTAATCGGGGATTTACACGGGTTCCAAACAGTATTGGCACCCCCATTATGCGTGTTTCAGCCGCTTCTCGGTGGGGCAAACAGTATTGGTACAACTCTCACAGTGGGTGTTACCGTACATCTACGTGTATGATCGATGAACTGCCACGGCCCCGCGGGGGCCGACCGACGAGGTGGAACGATGAGTAGCGCGGATAGTGACGTGCTTCCAGGCGTTCCGGACGTCGGCCGTGAGGAGCTTGATGCGATGGTCGACGCCGAGACAGCCGACCCACGCGAGGAGCTCGCCAAGGTCGACGCCGACACCGACCTCGGGATCGAGATGGCCGAGGATGCTAAACGCGTCGCACGCGGTGAGCTTACAGCCGATGAGTACTGGGCCAAACACGACGCGTCTGCGGCCGCCGAGTTCGGCGAGGCTTATCGTGAGACGCCGAATCCGGCAGTCGATGCTGGCGATCAGACTATCTCGACAGATTGTGCGGAGTCACTGCAGTGTACGGTTGGCTCGATTGGCACGGTCGCCGCCGAAACCCCCCAGACCGACGACGACGAGGGCGGCGGGATCGGTGCGGGCGACGAGAAGTGGGGGATGGTGATCGATCTGCAGAAATGCGTTGGCTGTGACTCCTGTACGGTTGCCTGTAAGGCCGAAAATCGGACACCACCGGGCGTTTCGTACAACGTCGTGATGGAGGAAGAACACGGTGAGTTCCCCAACACGACCCGGACGAACGTCCCCAAACCCTGCATGCAGTGTGAGAACCCGCCCTGCGTGCAGGTGTGTCCGGTCTCGGCGACCTACAAGATGGACGACGGCGTCGTCAACATCGACTACGACCGCTGTATCGGCTGTCGGTACTGTATGATCGCCTGCCCGTACGGCTCGCGGCATTTCGATTTCGGCGAGAGCTACGACGACGAGGTCGATGAGGCCGGCGAGATCACCAGCCCCGAGTACGGCGTCGACCGCGGCAAACGCGAGGAGAACAAATCACCCATCGGCAACGTCCGGAAATGTAGTTACTGCACCCACCGCCTGGAGCGCGGTGAGGAGCCAGCCTGTGTCGAGACCTGTATCGGCGACGCTCGGAACATGGGCGATCTTGACGACCCTGACAGTGAGGTCGCCGAGATGGCCGACTCCGACCGGGCGTTCCAACTGAAAGAAGACGAGGGCACTGACCCGAACATGTACTACCTCAAATAGACCAATGGCAACACGCACATCACTATCAGGCGTTGATCTCGGCTTTGAGAGCGACCGCTTTCGCCGCATCTGGTATGGGTTTATCGCCGTGCTACTGGGAGCTGGCGCGGTCGCACTGTACGTCCGACTCACACAGGGGCTTACGAGCACCAATCTGACAAGTGTCGTCCCGTGGGGCGCGTGGGTCGCCTTCTATATCTACTTTGTCGGGCTCTCAGCCGGCGCGTTCCTTGTCAGTACGCTTGATACCGTCTTTGGGCTCCCAGGGCTTGATCGGATCAGTCGTGACGCCCTGTTTGTCTCAATCGTCAGTATGGCTGTTGCCCTCCTCTTCATCTGGGTTGATCTCGGTCGGATGGATCGGATGTTCTTCCCGTTTATCTGGCGGCAGTTTAGCTCCGCGCTGTCGTGGGAAATTCACGCCTACGTGTTGTATATGGGCGTTATCGGCAGCAGCCTGTATTTCTCGATGCGGGCGGATCTGGCTCGGCTTGCCGCCAACAGCTCGGGACTTCGCGAGCGGATCTACACGCTCCTGACGCTACGCCGTGATGAGACAACAGCCGCCGCCGAGCGGTTTGACCGCCGCTGGCTCAAACGGATCGGGATCGCTGGCATCCCGCTCTCACTGTTTTTCGTTGTTGGTGGCGAAGGGGTGCTCTTCGCGGTCGCCTCGGCCCGACCCTACTGGAACAGTGGCCTATTGCCGGTGATATTCGTCGTCTCGGCCCTGCTGGCCGGCACCGCGTTC
>KB659945.1_pt30 | contig 22660 bp, 30 predicted proteins | sample 558768 | NCBI scaffold set KB644980.1 | reverse complement strand
AGACAGCTTCTGAGAACTCTTTGCCTCCTAGAATTTTTTCCACCTCGAAGTCGGCTCTTTCAAGCGCGTTCTCAACGTAACTTTCTCTTTCTTCCTTATCCATGTCTTTGAGGCTTTCTGCAAACCGGTCAAACGTCTCCTGTATCGTATCTTGCTTGGCCTCAAGTCTAATCTTTTTGGCCTCCATGTTTGCATTTGACTCAGTTTTCTTTCTGATTGATTCTTTTTCCTCCTGTATTTCTTTCTCTGTTTCCTTCTCTATATCTTCTGCCTTTTCCTCTGCTTCTTCTATAATTTCCTGCTTCTTTTCTTCAGCTTCTTCTAGTAGCTGCTTTTTCTCTTCCTTTGCCTCTTTGACAATCTCGTTTTTTACGTCTTCAAGTCCCATTTTTGTATCACCTGTTTTTTCTTGTAATACTAAGTTGGGAGGACGTTGAAGGTCCTCCGGTGTGTTTTTTCTAAATGAATCCTGTGATAATCAGTGCCACGACCAGTCCAAAGATAACCATTGTCTCTGGGATAACTGTCAGGATTAGGATGTTTCCGAAATCTCCGTCTTCTGCTAGAGCTCCTACTCCTGCAGCTCCGATTTTAGCCTGTGTGTAGGCTGTTGCGATCGCAGTAAGTGATACTGCTGCTGCGGCACCGATTGCTGCCATTCCTTCTATTGCCATTGAATGATTTTCACCTCAAAATACAGTTTAACTGCTTGTTGCTCCGAATGGAGCGTATTTTTTACCGCCTCCTTCGTAGAACTTTCCGAACATCTCCACATAGTGGAGTCGTATTCCTTGAAGGAAGCCTTCCATGATTTTGATGAATGTGTTGAATGTGTGGCCAAATATTAGTATCGCGGTTCCGGCTGCGATCCCTAGGGCCGTGCCTGAGTTGAATGCCGGTGCTGCTAATCCATTTACGACTTTTGCCAGTGCGACAGCCGCTATTGAGACACCGAAGACCCTTAGATATGAGAGTATGTTTGCTATAAGCGAAGGTATTTCAACTATGCCTTCTACGCCTTCTCCTTTATAAAGCAATGTCAGCGATATCAGACCTAACGGCGCTCCAACTACTGCACCGTAGACGTATGCTGCTAAGGCACTTATCTCCAGCATTATCCAACTACCTTTTTCTAGAAAGGCCTCGATAAACCCGTGGTTTGTGTACTCGTTGTAGAAGCCTACTAGATATCCCATGTTAATGTGGAATACACCAAAACCTACAGCTATAGGTAGTACTTGACCAAGGTGTTCAGCCCTGTGGAAAAGTATAGGTATTTCTTTCAGAAATTCTAGACCTGTCAGAGCGTATAATGCATTGTGTTTGGGTCCGAATATTACGTAACCGAATGCATCGCCGAAGGCTAATCCAAATATTATAGTGAAGATGGATGCATACATCAGTGACTGGAATATCTTTTGCGCTGATGGTAGGAACTTGTAACCTGCTGCAAACACCAGTAGACTGGTTAATCCGTATCCTGCGTCCCCTATCATAAATCCGAATAGAGCAGGGAAGGTCAGCAGTATGATAAATGATGGATCGACCTCGTTGTACTTTGGAACCGACATGAGGTCTGTAAGCGGTTCAAACGGCTGTACTATACCCGGGTTATCATGTTTTACCGGAGGATTTTCACCCTCCTCTTCCTCAATATAGATTTTTCCGTCAGTTATATCGCACATTTTTTCTTTTAGTTCATCCAGTTTCTCGGATGGTATCCAGCCTTTGGCTATAAACGCGTTCTCTGTAGTTCCGAAGTTTATAGGTGCTTCAGCTTTCTCAATTTTCTGTGATAGAAATTCTTCAGCTGAAATAAGGCTACTGCGCCACTCTCTGGAGATATCCTCTAACTCACCTTCTTTTTCTTGTATCCGGTCTTCCACCTCTTGCTTCTCCTTTCTCTTCTTATCTACAAGTCCTTCTATCGATCCCTCGTAATCAACTTCAGGTAGAGAAATACGTGATTCTATACATGAAGTAACTGTCTCCTCAATATCTTTTTCTTTTCTGTAGACTACCGCTGCTGATCTCTTACCTTTGAAAAGCTTGAACTCATGCTCTGAGCACTCTTTCTCTAACTTTTCAGTATCTAGATCTCCTACTGCAACACCTAAGTTCTTAGTACCCTCTAGATCTTCGTAGTTTAGGTCTATCCTTTGAGCCTACTCAAAGTTTTGATTCTGTCATCAAGTTTCTCTGACTGGTTTAAAAGCCTGTCAATATCATTCTGTATGTTTCCTACTCTTTCTTCAAGTTCAGTGGCCTTGTCCTGCACTTGCCCTATATCTTTGTTCTGCGTGCCTTGTTGGCCTTGCTCTGGAAGTTTTGAGATAAGTGATCTGATGTCTACTATGGTTTCTGATAGCTGCTCAGCCTCTTCGAATGGTTTCCCCGACTCTATCGCCTCGTTCTCATGACTGTCAATATCCATCAGCTGCAGCTCGTAGAGACCTTCTACAACAGGTCTAAGCTGATTCTTCGGAGCCGTAATCGAGATTTTAGTCATTTCAAGAGGCTTCATTTTAACATCATCTAGAGGTATGTTTCTTCGAGCTTGTTTTCGAGAAAGTCTAGTGCTTCTTTCCTGTTGTCTTCTGCCTTTTCTCTGATTTCTTTGGCGTCTTCTCTTCCTTTATCTAGAATTTCGTCTCTTTTTTGATCCATTTCCTGCCTGAATTCTTTCAGCTCGTTTTCTTTTCTCTGTTTTGCCTCGTTCTCAGCTTCTTCTATAATTTTCTCTTTTTCTTCCTTCGCTTCTTCGATTATTTCTTTTCTCTTCTGTCTGGCTTCTTCGGTTATCTCTGTGTTTCTTTCTTCTGCCTCTCTGACATCTTCAACTATGTTACTCAAGGCTGACACCTGGTTTAATCACGTAACTAAAACCCTTATAAATGGTGTGAGGTAGGTCAGCCCTGATCTCGTTTAAAATAGTTTTCCCTAGTCATAGTTTGGTAAAAAGATAAGTCTATATATTTTGATCATGGAAGAGAGAGGTTGGGAGATTTTTGCCTCAGAGGAAGATGAACCTGACAAGGACTCTGAAGTATTTTTTAACCCGGAAATGAAGCTGAACAGAGATGTTTCTGAAGTAGCAGGCCATGTTTTCCACCAAAAAATTGATGTGGATGACTTCAGGGTGTGTGATGCTCTCTCAGCTTCTGGTGTAAGAGGATTTAGGTACTCTGAGTATGCTGATACTCTGCATTTAAATGATATTAATCCTGAGGCGGTCCGCAGACTGAAAAAGGGCCTGAGGTCCAATGACGTTGAGGCAGAGACGTTTAATGACGATGCTAACACTCATTTGTCCGAGCACAGAAATTTCTATAACTTCATTGATGTAGACCCTTTTGGATCTTTTACCAGGTTTTTGGACTCGACTGCTAGAGCGGCTAATTATCAAAGCTTTGTAGGTCTTACTGCAACTGATAACGGCCCTGTTTCGGGCAGCTATCCTAAGGTCTGCAGGCGCAGGTATGGATCAAAACCTCTCAGAAACAGCTTGATGCATGAAACAGGCCTTAGAATCTATATTAAAGAGGTTTTTCAGAACTTTGCTCGCTTTGACAAGTGTTTTGACCCTAAGATCTGCTTTCAACACAGGCACTATTCCCGGTTGATGGGACGGGTTACAGAGTCCAAAAGCCGCTGCAACAAAAGCCTTGAAAACATTGGATACATGACTTTCTGTTCTGACTGCAGATGGAGAACGCTTGAGCGAAAATCACGATGTGAATATTGTTCCTCATCTAATGTTACTTATGCAGGACCTCTTTGGACTGGCAGTATAGGAGACCAAAGGTTTATTTCGGATATGATTGAGAAAACCCCAGAAGAGTGGAGTGAAGCCCTGAAACTGCTTGAAACACTGAACGATGAGGTACAGGTTAGAACACCTTTCTACGACATACATAAGATGGCCTCAGAGACAAATGTGCAAGCCCCTAAGACTCAAGAGACTGTTGATCGCTTGGAAAAGAAAGGCTACATAGTTTCTAAGACTCACTTTGAATCCACAGGAGTGAGAACGGATGCGCCGTTTGAAGAGATGCGGGATGTGATAAAATCTGAAAGCACTTCCTGAATATTGTGAGGGAAAAATCTCCGCGGCGGGAATAAGACAAAAGTATGGAGAAGAGTTAACTGGACTTTTCTTCCAGCTCGTCTTCTAGACCAAGTTTTTCAGCAAGTTCCTTGTAGCGGTTTCTGATTGTGACTTCCGTTACTCCTACTACGTCGGCGACTTCTCTCTGTGTCCTTTTCTCGCCCTCAAGTACTGCTGCGATGTATAGTGCTGCTGCGGCCAGTCCTGTAGGTCCTTTGCCGGAAAGTAGGTCTCTTTCTCGTGCCTCTTTCAGAATTTGTCTTGCTCTCGCTTGTACCTCTCCACTTAACTGGAGTTTTCCTGCGAACCTTGGTACGTAGTCCTGTGGCTTTGCCGGCAGAATTCTAAGTCCAAGTTCTCTAGCTACATATCTATATGCGCGTCCGATTTCTCTTTTCTCTATTCCTGATGCATCTGAGATTTCGTCGAGTGTTCTTGGCGTACCCTGCTTACGTGCTACAATGTAAATTATCGCTGAGATAATTGACTCCATTGAACGTCCTCTTACCAGTCCCTGGTCAACAGATTTTTCGTATAGTCTGGCTGTCTCTTCGTGAACTGACTCTGGTAGGTTGAGGTTGGAAATCATGGAGTTGAGTTCGCTCAGTGCGAACCCAAGGTTTCTATCCTTTGACTTTGTCAGTCTCTTGTGCCACTTCCTAAGCCTGTAGTACTGCGCTCTTTTATTTCCTGAGACCTTGTAAAGCTCTCCTGAGCCTTTTCCGATTTCTGTGGAGACTCCCATGTCGTGTTTCGTGTATGTCAGTGGCTGTCCTGCTCTTGCCTTCTTTTCCTTTTCTTCTGCGTTGAATGCTCTGTATTCTGCGGATTTATCTATTCTGTCTTCGTCGATTACTGTTCCACATGATATACAGATCAGTTCTCCCTTTGAGGAGTCTTCCTCAAACTGTTGTCCTCCACATTCGGAGCAAGTTAGTACTGTATCTCCTTCTTCTGCTTCTTCCTGTCTAAGCTCGTATCCTTCTTCTCCTTCTAGATCCTCTGCGTCAGCACCTGACTCTTCTGTATCCGATTCTTCCTCTTCTTTCCAGTCGTCTGGTACCTCGTAGTTGTCGTGTTGCCTTCTTGGAATATTCTGTGGAGTGTCTTCAGCCATGTTTAAATACACCTATTTATACCTGCGACCGCAACATTTAAATGCGTTTTCTGTCTATGTTTGACAGTCTAGTAACAACATTTGCTTGGCAGTATCCTCCATAGATATAATATAATTTCTGGACTACATCTTACCTGTGGCAGATAGACAGGCAAAGTCTCAGAGAGAAACTTTGATTGTAGCAGTCTTACTAGTTCTGGGGAGTCTTATTGTTCTATTCCCGTTTCTGGATGCATTAATTCTTGCTGGTGTTGTCTCGTACTTACTGAAAATAGGGCATGATAATATCAACCAGTACCTTGACAATCAGCTTGTCTCATCGATAATAATGATATCCTCCGTCTTTGTGGGTGTTGGAGCTGTATTGTACATATTTACAAATAACTTCTTCGAGATACTGTCACAGGTAAACACATTCACAGGTTCATTGAGACAGGGAATTTTGAACATTACAGACTTTCTAAATCTATCTGAACAGTTCCAAAGAAACGTAGAGTCATTTATAAACAGCATCTCTGACCGATTGACAGCTGAAATGGTGTCTGTCTTCACTTCGATACCGTCACTGCTTATCGATGTCGCTATATTCCTCGTCACAACCCTCTTTCTGTACAAGGACAGAGATGTTATTGAGAGCCAGTTGAAAAGCTTGATAGGTGATATCCCTAGCCCTGAGCGAGACATTGTCCAATCCATAGTGAATTCGATTGATGAGATATTTAGAGGAGTCTTCTTGACTCAAGTGACTGTGGCTCTGATTCTTGGAGCTATCAACGCTGTCGGGTTTCTTATAATTGAACAGATTACTTCTTCAATACCGTTGATTAGTCTGTGGTCTCTTCTGATTGCGGCTGCAGCATTGCTGCCGCTGTTTGCTGGCTTCATGGTCTATGGACCCATAGGTGCATATTACTTAATGACAGGCAGCCCTATCAAAGGATCTCTGATACTGCTTTTCGGTATAGTGATAATCAATGTTGCCTCGGAGATCTTCCTCCGTCCATATGTAGGTTCAAAGCAGATGGATGAGCACCCTCTAATAATATTCCTTGGATTTCTGACAGGTCCTCTGGTCTTAGGCATCAAGGGTCTAATCATAGGACCTGTGTTGCTTATCCTGACGAAAGAATTTGTGTTAAATTACTCTACTTTGGCTTACGCTCAAAGCTCTCAGAACCACAGCGACGACAAGTAGAATTACTACGCTCTTGCCCGCATCTGGAACATACCTTCTTCCACTTCCTTTCCTCTGTTATAGCCTCTTCCATAAAACCTTCAAAGTCTACGTCTAGGTGTAGGGCTAAGTTCTGAACTCCTTTGTCATCTGAGATAACTTTTGTGTCTGTGGAGAGGGCTAGAGCCACCAGCTTCTCATCAACTTTAGAGGTAGGCGAGTTTATACGGTCCGATACCTGGTTCACCTTTGATATCTCTGGATCAGGGGCTTTCATCAGGTTGATTCCTGAGTTCTGGATTTTTCTGGATGCATCTTGGCTTTTCATTTCCTTTTGAACACCTGGAACGGTGTATATTTCTCCTAGTTTCCTTATTTTGCTGCTGTGGATTATGACATTCGAGTCTACGATTGCATCCATCGTTTCTGGTTTCAACTGTACCTTTGTTTATTAAAAAATAGCTTATGCCTACTTGTTTGTGATATATTATGGATTTACCAAATGCACCAGTTGAAAGAATAATCCGCAAAGCCGGAGCAGAAAGGGTTTCACAGGACGCAGTTGAAGAACTCAGACAGGCTTTAGAGGATCTTGGACAGGAAATCGCCGTTGATGCAAACCAGATGGCTGAACACGCAGACAGAAACACTGTAAAGATGGAAGACGTTAAGCTGGCAACCCGGTGATCAAGAATGAGTGAAGATACAGAGTGTCAGAGTATTTTTGTAGGAGGTGTATCCCATGCCAAAGCAAGTTGAAGCAGGTAAACTTAGAAATGGTTCGTTTGTAATGATTGATGAGGAACCTTGTGAGGTGAGAAGCGTCTCAAAGTCCAGTCCCGGAAAGCATGGTTCAGCGAAAGCCAAAATCAAGGCAAGAGGATTGTTTGATGAGAAAGATAGACATATTACAAAACCGGCTGACACCATGATGATGTCCCCTGATTTAGATAAGAAGGAAGGACAAGTAGTTTCCGTTGAGGATGATATTGCACAAGTAATGGATATGGACAGTTATGAAACGGAGGAGATGCAGATACCTGATGACTACAGCGCTGGAGAAGGAGATGTAGTTGATTACTGGGTTGTTGACGACAGAAAACTAGTTAAAGATGTCAGAACCGAGTAATGAATGGAGTTTTTCTCCAATATATCTATTCTTCTAATAAGTTATTAATCGTCCTTACATATATTCTTTGATTATGAAATGGGAGAAGCTGAGGCAGAAAGTTTTGGACAAGTTTTATCCCTCGAGGCAAGAGCTTGAAGAACTGGAAACGTTGTATTCAGATATTTCTACGTTTATAGAGTCAGAATACGGTCTTGAGACATTTTTTGCAGGATCTGCAGGTCGTGAAACCTGTGTAGCAGATGATAAGGACATTGACGTATTCGTGCTTTTTCCAGAGGACACAGAAAGATCAAAGCTGGAAGACCTGGGTCTTGAAATAGGTGAGAACGTGTTTGAAAGTTTTGACGGAGAGTTTGAGGTCGAGTATGCTGAACATCCCTATACAAAAGGTGGTATTCAGGGCCACGAAGTTGAAGTAGTGCCTTGCGTAGATACTTCTCCGCAGGATATACGTAGTGCTGTTGACAGAAGCCCTCACCACGCCGAGTGGGTTGACGATAACCTCTCTGAAAGCCAAAAGAAGGATGTTGTTATTCTAAAGTCTTTTCTCAAATCGCAGGGACTGTACGGTTCCTCGCTTAAGAACAGAGGATTCTCCGGATACTTGTGTGAAGTCCTGATAGCTTATGCAGAGTCCTTTGATGATCTTGTTCAGGATGCATCGAGCTGGAGAGAAGATAAGGTGATTGACGTTGAGAGCCACCATGACCATTTGCCTCAGCGCCTTGAGAAGAAGTTCTCTCAGAGTTCATTGAAGGTTGTTGATCCTGTGGATGAAGAGCGAAACGTTGCCAGTGTTCTGACGTCTGAAAACTATGCTAAGTTTGTCTATAGTTGCTGGCAGTTCTCCAAAAATCCGGGTATGAACTTTTTTGTTAAGAAGGATTTAGATCTTGATAAGTTCAGGTTGAAGCAGGAGCTGGATGACCGTGGAGAGTTTATAGTCATGGAACTTGATAGGATCAGCGAGCCTGAGGATATTGTTTACCCTCAGATGAGGAAAGCGATGAGCAGATTTGAGGACGTCCTGAGGAAGAGGGATTTCAGACTTTACAATACAGGATTTCATATTGGCAGCAAGATTAGAATCTTCTTTGAAACATCCTCATCCGAGCGCAAAATCAATTTAAAGCGTGGACCAAAGCCTTTCCATAACGAAGCTCATGTGTCAGAATTTACCTCGAAATACGAGAACACATTTATCAGGAATGAGAGAATCTGTACTAAGATAGAGAGGGAATATACCCATCCTAAGGACCTTCTACATGACTTTATAACCCAAGACAAGCCAGGTTTGGAGCAAGATGGTATACCGGGTAACGTAGCTGATAAGCTTGTTGATGCAAGCTTTGTCAAGCCTATGACTGAGGATGAAGAATGGTTAAAATTCTTGTACAAGAGACTTAGATTAGAACAATGAGTAATGTTAACATAGTCGTAGGTCTTGTCCGGTGTAGGTAAATCTACAGTTCTTGAGGAAGCGATGAAGCTATCTGAAAATGAATATGAGATAATTAATTACGGTGACAGGATGCTTGAAGTTGCGATGGACGAAGGACTTGTGGACTCCAGAGATGAGATTAAAACCATTAGTTCTGGCAAGCAGAAGGAGATTCAGAAAAAGGCTGCTGATTCAATCTTAGTTGACTCAGAGGACAAAAATGTGGTAGTGGATACACATGCAGCTATTCAGACACCTCATGGATACCTCCCTGGTCTTCCTCAATGGACCATCCAAGGCTTGCAGCCTGAGAATATTATAATTATCGATGCTCCTTCAAAGGCTATCTACGAGCGTAGCACTGATGACAATGGGAGGAGTAGGGAGCATGATTCTGTTGAAGGAGTTGATGAGTACAGGCAGGTGGCGCGTGAGATGGCTGCTTCCGGGTCTGTCCTAACGGGCGCCTATCTCAAGATTATAGAAAACAAGGATGGTATGATTAAGGAGGCCTCACAGGAACTTGTTGAACTACTGGAGTCTTAGACTCCGACAAACAGTTTTTTCTTCTTCAAGTAACAACTTTTCGTTATGATTGACATGTAGTAAGCGCTTAGCTGTTGTTATTTGTTTGAAGCACTAAAACAAAAGGTTAATAAGGTTTAAGCTCTCCGTAAATACTATGCCTAGCCTCTGGGACTTAGGTAAGAGCTCTAAGGAAAAGCTCAATGATTCATGGGAGGAGGATGGCATCTTACAGGAAAAGGTGGATCAGCACCGACACAAGTTTGAGGATGAGTTCAGGGAAAACATGGACGAAGATGTTCCAACTCATCCATACAAAGTATACAGGAATATTGTTGAAAATAGAGAGCTTGAGGATGAAGAAAAAGTGGCTCTGGAACATATGAAGGATGAGTTTGCAGAGAAATGGCAGTCGCTCAAGCAGCAACACTCTTCCAACTGAAGATGCCAAGCAAGCAAAGGGGATGAAAAAATCCCTCTTTTGCTTTTTCTTAACCTAATCTCTTGGACATGTACGGACCATCCAGTTCATATTCCAGCTTTCTGTAGTACTCCCGGGTTCCTACTGCTGAGATCACACATACTTTCTCCTTGTCGAGTTCGCGGGCTTTTTCCTCTGCCTGGTTCATCAGTTTTCTTCCAAAGCCTTGGTGCTGCACTGATCCGTTTTCACCAAGGTCTGTAGCGCTTCCAAGAACCTTAAGCTGCCTCACCACAAGAGTATCGTCGTCTATCTCCTCCCGAAAGCTCTGTTTTGTAGTCCTCAATCGAACAAACCCAAGCAAAATATCCTTCTCAGTGTCCTCATAGCTTAGAAAGTATTCATGACCTTCTGATGCCGGATAGTCTCTTTCAACTAATTCTATATCCTCCTTCTTGGGGCTCTAAGTTATGTGTCCTTTCCATGTGCCCGACTTCTCTACATCTTGTGCATCTGCATCTTTCTCCTTCATCGTGGATCTCCTGAAGAGCCATCTGTCTCATGTTGGTAAGCTGCGGGCCAGCATCTACCTCTGTACTTGGTATATCTCTCATTACTCTCTTAACTCGGACATGTGGTGGTATCTCGTTTTTTAGAACCTCTTTTAGTCTTTTCTTGGCCTCTTCATCGCTTATAGGATCGAACTCACCTTCCTCGTACTGTCGGTAGAGCTCTGTACCTTGGATTACCTCGCAGGGATATATTTTCACTTCATCTGGCTGTAGATCAGAGTCAGAGAATGTCTTCCTGAACTTCTCAATGTCTTCCTCGTATCCTTCTCCAGGTAGACCAAGCATCAGATGGTATGCAACCTTGAAACCCGCGTTCTTAAGCCTTCTAGTCGCTTCTATCACCGGCTGCATTCCGTGACCTCTATTTGTAATCTCATGTGTCTTGTCAAATACCGTCTGTACACCCATCTCTACTCGTGTGCCACCCATCTCCAGAATCCTGTCAATGTGTTTTGTCTCTGCTATATCCGGACGGGTTTCAAACGTTACCCCAACGTTTCTTACCTGCGCTGTCTCATTTGTCTTCTTAGCCTCTTTCAGAGAGTCTGCTCCATCGTACTCATCAGTATCCTGTATCTCATCTTTATCCGGATATGAGTTAAACCCGTCGAAGGCTCTCTTCATAAACTTTTTCTGGTAATCTGGATCTTGGAATGGGAATGTTCCGCCCATTATTATGAGCTTTGACTTTTCTATGCTGTGGCCGTTTTTCTCATATTGTTCCAGCCTGTCATGCGCTTGGTCAAATGGGTCATACTGGTTTCTAATAGCTCTTCTGGTCGCAGGTTCCTTTCCTGTGTAGCTCTGCGGAGCATCCTCACCTTTAGGGCAGTAGATACAGCCGCCCCCGCAGGGCGCCGGCCTTGCCATTATTGCAATGTTTGCTATACCGGAGATTGACCTTGTCGGCTTCTTCATGAGAACTTTTTTCGCTCTCTTCTCTTGATCTTCTCGAAAGCTTAGGATATCTGCGTTCTTTGGCATACCTGAGAAATCTGAGTTACGGCAGAGCTCCTTTTTTCTTTGCTCTACCTCTTCCTTGGAGTCGATCTCTTCTTCTTCAATCTCCTCAATTATCGATCTAGATATCTGTTTAAGCTCTGACATATTTATTCTGGTATCTTCCCAAAGTTAAAAAGAAGAACCGTGGAATCATTTTCACATGAAAACAAAGATTCTGACGATTTTGATTATACTCTTCGTTTCGACGGCAACAGGATTTAGTTTTGAAACAAATCAAGGTGATGTTGCCTTGGTGCAGCTATCAGGAACTATTACACCTTCATCTTCAGGAGGTCTGTACTCTACAGGAGGAATAACTCCTGGACAGGTTAGGAACCTTAATGACAAGGTTGAAGACGGAGATTATGAAGCGGTTATTTATGAAATAAATTCTGGTGGTGGAGCTGTCGTTGCTTCCAAGGAAGTTATGAGGGATATTGATTCTTTGGATGTTCCAAAGGTCTGCAGGTTTAGAGATGTCGCCGCGTCAGGCGCATACCTGTTTTCTCTAGGTTGTGACAGAATCGTGGCCGATTCATCTACTTTGACAGGAAGTATAGGTGTTAAGAGCTCCTATCTGGAGTTCACTGAGGCGATGGATAAGTACGGCGTTGACTATGTAAACATCTCCTCTGGAAAGTACAAAGAGCTTGGAACCCCTTTCCAGAATATTTCAGCGCAGGAGCGTGAAATACTTCAGGAGAAGTCTAACAAGATCCATGAGCAGTTTTTGGACCTTGTCAGGTCAGAGAGAAATATTTCCGAGTCCGAGCACATACCTATCAGTACAGGTACAGTTTACCTTGGATCTACAGCAAAGGAGATAGGCTTGGTTGATGATTTAGGAGGAAGAGAAAAGGCGATACAGGTAGCAGAAAACATGACGGGCAAGCAGCTTGATGTGGAGAAAGTTTCTAGGGAAACATCATTCAGCTTTGGTTCCCTGGTCGCTTCTTTGAAATCAAGCTTGGTACCACAGGTCAGCAACCTTCCTTTGGTAGCTTCCTACTAGAAAGGGAGCTATGGGGAAGGCTGGTCTATTCCTTCCGGTTGCTCAGGTTCCTCGCTCTGGTTCCAGAGTGTCTTGAACACCGGCGCCATAGTGTTTGACGCCAGGTGATCGCTCTCAGTCCAAAAGGCTGAGTCCTGTGTAGAATGAACATCTTGATGTGTCATTGACATTGTAACAGAGTCATCGTCAATGATGGAGAGAGGTCCATCAGGTGCATGAATTTCCTCGTCTTCTTCAATATTTCTGGTCTCTGCTACGTCTTGAAGTTCCTGATAGTGCTGGTAGTTCTCCTCGGATACAGGTGCAAGAATCTGAACGTTGACACCTTGTTCATTTGCTTCCTCTAGAGCTTCCTGATGATTTTCCTGAAGATCCTTCAGGCCTTCCTCTGACGTCAGTATTCTGATATTCTCCTCTGCGTCTTGGAACATTGTGCCTTGGTGCTGCTGTATTTGTCTGGATCCTTTGAGGCTTCCGGACATGTCAGCAGGATCTACAAGTTCAAGCCCTTGATCATAAAGGCTTTCAAGTTCGTCCACAGCCTCAGATTCCTTGAAGCTGTCCAGCCTGTCTATCTTCTCCTGAAGTTCTTGCTGATGTTGTTTCTTGATGTTTTCAATAGCTTGTTCTGGCGGGATTGAAACATATTCCATAGGCTGTGAGGATTTTATTACTGCGAATCCTTTTTCGGCCAGAGACTCTAGAACGTCGTAGGCTCGTGACCGTGGAACGTTTGTCATCTCCGAAAGTTCTCCGGCTGTGGATACTCCTCTTCCAAGCAGTGCGGAGTAGATTTTTCGTTCGTACATGTTCAGCCCGATGTCCTCGAGCTTGTCCAGAGTCTCTTGACTTGCTACCATTTTCTCACCTTATATACTCATTTGTTGTCTTGTGTGAATTATAAACCTTGCTCACCGCGTGATCATAAATTATCCCATATGATTCACGGTATTTATGATTGTATAGTAAAAAATGTGTCTGTATTTTTATAAAACCTTTCTGATTATTCTACTAAGCTTGTCTCTAAATCCCTTGTACTTCTTTTTGAATATTCTGCGCTCTTCGCCCACACCTTCCCACTCCGGGCCATCGAAAAACGTGCTGACCTGGTTACCGTACTCTTCATAGTAGCAAATTTCATTCATGCCGTACTTTTCACTCATAGGAACAGGATTGTCAGTATAACCCAATAATACGATATCCGTGGGAACGACGTTGTCAGGACACGTTAGCATATCACCAAGGACTCTTCCCATCAAAACCTGAGAATCTTACAGTAGAGAGCCCGTTTTCAGATCCTATAAGCCGCATGTTGTGTACTGCAGCCGATGACTCTGCCTCGCATGCCTCAATGGCTTCTTCCCTACCAAACCTTCTTGCCATTCTTTTTCTATCTGTAAGCACTACTACAGCTGTAGGAGCCTCCTCAACTCTATTGTCGTCTATGACTTGTTCAATCTGCTCCATGGTTTCGTCGGTCTCAACCACGATAAACTTGACGCTTTGGACTCCTCCTGGCGAAGGTGCGTTCCTTCCCCCTTCCAGTACTCTGCCGATTACCTTACGTGAGATCGTCTCATCCCTGCAGTGATTGAAGGACGTGATCTGCTTGCATTTTTCGAGTACAGACATAATAGCCAACTATTTTGCACAAGTTTAAACCTTCATGAACAAAATAATTTACGTGGAATTTTCGGAAGTATCTGACAGCTTTGAGGAGCTTGAATCTACTCAGAAAACACTTGAGAAAACGCGGATTCTTGCTGAACTTTTCTCAGGCTCAGGTGAAGACCTGCAGGAAGTTGTACTTCTTTCTACAGGTCAGCCATTTCCTTCATGGAAAAACATGGATTTAGGTGTATCATCAAAGACTTTGGTTAAAATTATATCCCGGGCATCCGGAAGGAGTGAGGACGAGATAACCCGCGTCTGGAAGAATGAGGGCGATCTAGGGGATGCCGCAGAGCAGATGGTTGACAACAAGACACAGCAGAGGCTTATGTCGAAGGAGCTGACCGTTGAGAACGTGGTTGAAAGACTTCAGAAAGTGGCGAAGATGGAGGCCAAAGGTCTTTCACAGAGTGTTGACCAGGACAAGAAACAGAGTGAACTAGCTGACCTTCTTTCATCAGCTGATCCCGTAGAGGCCAGGTATCTGGCAAGAATCATAATAAACAACTTGAGGCTAGGAGTAGCTGAAGGAACCATAAGGGACGCTCTCTCAGAGGCATTTTTCGACGGCGAAAAGACTCAGGAGATACAGAGAGCTTATGACTTCTCAAATGACTTCTCTGAGGTATCAAAGGCATGTAGACAGGGTTTAGACGCTGTTAAGTCTATAGAGCTTCAGTTAAACAGGCCTGTAAACTCTATGCTGGCCAAGAAGGTAAATACGATTGAAGAGGGGTTCGAAGAGGTAGGAAGGCCTGCATCAGTAGATTATAAGTATGACGGCATGAGAGCCCAGATACACGTTAATGATGGAGATATCAAGGTTTTCACACGTAGGCTTGAAGATGTAACCAAGCAGTTTCCGGACGTGGTTTCTCAAGTTGAAGAGAATATTGACTCGGATAACTGCATTTTGGATACAGAGATTGTAGGATACGACCCTGAAGATGGCTCTATGATACCGTTTCAGAAACTCTCCAAAAGAATTAAGAGAAAGTATGAGATTCAAAAGCTAAAGGAACAGATTCCTGTTACTGTAAGGCCGTTTGACTTGATTTACCTGGAGACGCCTATACTGGAGAGGCCTTACTCTGAAAGATGGGAGAATCTTAGGGATATTGTATCTGAGAGTGAAGATGATCTGAAGCTTGTTGATCATGAGAAAACAGAGAATCCTGAACAAGTTCAAGAGATGCAGCAGCGGTCACTGAGTCAAGGTCATGAAGGTATCATGATGAAAAACCTTGAAGCAGAGTATAAGCCAGGTAATCGTGTAGGTTACATGGTTAAGCTGAAGCCTGTGATGGAAACGTTGGATCTTGCTATAGTAGGTGCCAAGTGGAGTGAAGGCAGGAGAAGTGACTGGCTTGGAAGATTATTCATAGGATGTTACGATGAAGAGAATGATACATATCAGGAGATAGGTAAGATGGCTACGGGTCTTACAGATGAGCAATTTCAGGAGATAACAGAGAAGCTGAAGCCTCTTATCACAGAGGAAGATGGTAGGAAAGTCGAGGTTAGGCCCGAGGTGATAGTAGAGGTTGAGTACGAAGAGATACAGGAGTCACCGACTTATTCGTCCGGATATGCCCTGAGGTTTCCTCGTATGAAGAGATTTAGAGAAGATAAAGAAGAAGCAGATACGCTTGAGAGAATCACTGACCTGTACAATAATCAAAAATGACTGTTTCTAGTTCTTTCTTCTCTCAAGCCATTCCAGCAGCGTCTTCCTGCTCTTATTTCTTCTTTCTGCAGCTGCCAACGCATCATAGTTAGGGTCCTCCATATCTGATATAGACTCCTTTGCCTTCTCTACAGTGCTATCTACGATATCAGAGTAATCCATTTCTTCGTCAGTCCCCGAGTTGGTTGTATCGGTTTCTTCCTTCTGATTCTGCTGTCTCATCGACTGGGCGTTTTGAAGCTGTTCTTGAAGGCTGCTTGATGTGTTTCCGCTCTTGTTCTGTCTCTTCATCTTCCATTCGTCGCTCTCCAGCCATACAATAAAGGCTCCGACCAGAACCAAGAGCGGACCTACACCTCCTAATGCTAGTGTAACAAGCTGTTTTGAGAAGGTTATCGACAGGTAAACGCCTGCCACAGTTAATGTTGCTCCAAATAGAACTTTTATTCCGGGATGCATGGTATCACAGTAAGGTAATTACAGATTTTTCTTTTATGTGTTTCGACTTTGATATTTTGCGCTGTGTGATATTTGAAGACTCTAATCTGTAGTGGGTTTATAATATTTTACGCTGAATTTGCATCTATAGAACGCTTTAAGAGGAGATAATAGATGGGATATTACAAATATGCTCAGCAGAAGTACAACCAGCCTAAGGAGAAGCTGGACGAGCTCTGGCAGCAGAGACTGATTGAGTGGAGAGAACAGAACGCAGTAGAAAAGATCGACAACCCTACAAGAATACCTAAGGCGAGACAGAAAGGGTACAAATCCAAGGAAGGAATTGTTATGACTCGTGTAAAGATTAACAAGGGTGGAACCAAAAGACCCAGGCTCGATGCTGGGAGGAAACCAAAAAATGCCGGTCAGAGCAGATACTCCCGCAAGAAATCAAAACAGGTGATTGCCGAACAGAGAGCATCCAGAAAGTTCTCAAACCTAGAAGTACTTGACAGCTACTGGGTGGCAGAAGACGGAAACAGGAAATGGTTTGAACTCATCATGATTAACCCGGATCATCCTGAAATCCAGAGCGATGACGACTTGAAATGGATCTCGGAAAACAGGGACAGAGCTGAAAGAGGTCTTACACCGGCTGCAAAGTCATCAAGAGGTCAAGATAACAAGGGTACTGGTGCGGAAAAGGTCCGGCCATCACAGTCAGCAAACGGAAACACCGGTAAGTAAACCCAGCCTCTACATATACAGAAACCCTTTATTTCTCACTTCGAAACTGTTTCAGGGAATCATCTTGAAATTCTATGATCCGTGCCTTGATGACGAAGACGAGGAACTGGTATCAAAGGCTAGAGAACTAGGCTGGCAGAACCCATCTAAGTACGATACACTTGTTCTAGACGAAGGAGAATGGGGTAAGATAAAGAGGAAAGTTGATCAGAACAGAGATGAAATCCATGTACTAGGTGTAAAAGGTGGTGGCCAGAAGATAAACAGGGAAGCCGTCTCCGATCCGAGGGTAGATGTCTTGATTCATCCAGGGAAGGATAGAAAGGATTCAGGTTTTGATAGAGGGACCGCTCAGCTGGCATCTCGAAACAATGTGTCTTTGTGCCTTGATTTCTCACGGGTGCTGGAGGATAACAAGCAGAGGACGCATGTCCTTAGCGAATGGAGGAAAAACTTAGGCCTCTGTAAAAAATATAATGCGCGTTTTACAATCTCTACTTTTGCTGCAGCAGAGCATGAGTTGAGGCATCATAGAGATCTGATGTCTATGATAGAGTCGCTGGGTTTTTCCGGTAGCGAAGCATTCAATACATCTGAAGCCATTATCGAGAGAAACAGTAGAAAACTGGATAGTGATTCTCCGTCAGGTGTCTGGAAAAGATGAAGAGGAAGATACCTGCAGAAAGGAAGAGCCAGAGATACATTAAGTTCAAGATACACTCAAACACCGATCATAGTCTCTCAGATATCGTAGAAGAATTTTGGAGTGCTGTGCATAGTTATATGGGTTCTAAGGATGCCAGTCAGGCTGAGCCATGGCTGATAGCCAATAAGTTCAGCAGGCAGAACCAAGAAGGAGTGATCCGAGTTAACCGCGATTTTGAAGACGATCTCAGAACTTCTCTAATCCTAATAGATGAGGTTCAGGGAGAAGATGCTTTTCTCTCGACTCAAGATGTTTCAGGAACCTTGAGGAAGCTTGATTAGGAACCGCCGGTTGATCCTGCTATGGCTTTTTGACCTGCCTGGAAATCCTCCCAAAGAGTAATCAAACCTCCGATAGACTGGATCAGAATATTGGATGAGCTTGAAGCATTTTCAAATGTAGAGGTAGCATTTCTATCCGCAGATGAATTGTTTAGATCTTCTTGTTGTCTTACCTCGTTGACCAGTTTCTGCTTCTTGAGCTCCATCTGTTGAACGCTCTTGTCTTGTAGAGTTGAATGCCGCCAGCCCGCTCACTAATATACTTATTATTCCGATTAGCAGTACTAGCTGCCTGTAAGCATCTTTCATTTATTTGATCAAAGCCTGTTTATAAGAGTCATTTATAAGAGTGTATTTATAAATGATTTATATACCCTGAAGATTCTTCAGGTATATGAGGTGTGTAAAATAATGGTTGAAGACGACGACATTGATATCCAAAACGTGGTTGCATCAGCAACGTTTGACCAGTCACTTCCTTTGGACAGAATCGCTATATATTTGGAAAACACAGAGTATGAGCCTGAGCAGTTCCCTGGGCTTGTGTACAGGCTTGAGGAACCGAAAGCAGCAGCGCTCCTGTTCGGATCGGGTAAGATAGTCTGTACAGGCACACAAAGCCCTGAGCAAGCAAAGGAGGCGACCCACAAGATTATTGACGAGCTGAAGGAAGCTGACGTGGAGATAACTAACAAGCCAGAGATTACAGTTCAGAACATAGTTGCATCCTCGGAACTTGATGCAACCTTGAACCTGAACAGGATAGCATTTGAACTTGTTGGAACAGAGTATGAGCCTGAGCAGTTCCCTGGGCTTGTGTACAGGCTTGATGAACCGGAAGTAGTCTTCCTTCTGTTCAGTTCCGGAAACTTAGTGTGTACAGGAGGACGCACTTACGACGACGTTGAGAACGGCATCTCCAACCTTGAGAGAGATCTCAAGGAAATAGATGCAATGGATTGAATCACGTGCTTCTGACTGGGATCCGTCCCAGCTATTTATGATTTTATTTCGACTTCAAGTACATGGATTACGGTGAAGCCGTAAATGAGTTTGAGGAATTTTTCTATGAGAGATGTTACGAAGAGATTGATGAAGCAGTAAGAGATGGAGAGGACTCTGTTGTCATTGATTTTCAGGAAATGGATGCCTTTGAGTTCAAGCTCTCAGAATTCCTAACAGAAAATCCTTCAGAAGGATTGTCTGCAGCAGAGGAAGGTATTAAAGGCGTTGACCTGATAACGGATGAGGATCTTAACGTCCGTTTCAGTAATATGCCTGAGGAAGATTTTGTGCTTCTGAGAGATCTCAGGTCGGAGCATCTTGATGATTTCATACCTGTTGAGGGTATGATTAAGAGGGCTTCACAAGTAAACCCTGAGGTAGTATCCGCGGAGTTTCAGTGTACCAACTGTGGAGAGATAGTAGAAAAAGAGCAGGATTCATCCAAGCTTAAGTCACCTTACAAGTGTGAGTCGTGTGGTTCCAGGAAGTTTGAGGTACACAACAAGATAATGACAGATACTCAGGTCGTAACTGTAGAGGAGAATCCGGAGTCACGTGAAGGCTCTGAGCAGCCCCAAAGCCTTTCCGTAAGGCTGGAAGGGGACTTAGTTGATCCTGATTTTCAGAAGAAGATCGTGCCTGGTAACGTAGTCCATATAACTGGTGTACTGCGTGAGCGTCCGAAGAAGAAGGACTCAAAGAAATACGATATATACATGGAGGCAAACAACGTAGAGCCAACTGAACAGGAGTTTGAGAAGATTGAGCCTACGGACGAGGAGAAAGAGGAGATTGAGAGCCTTGCAAGCAGAGACGACGTATTTGATATGATAGTAGATTCTATTGCTCCTTCAATCTACGGGCATAGACAGATTAAGAAGGCGATCGCTCTGCAGCTTTTTGGTGGTGTAAAAAAAGGCAGAGAGGATGGAGTGAAGAGCCGGGGAGATATACATATTCTGTTGATAGGAGAGCCAGGTACCGGCAAGTCACAGTTACTAAAATTTACTGGAGAGCTTGCTCCCAAAGGAAGATACGTTGTCGGAAAGTCTTCAACAGGAGCCGGTCTTACAGCCTCAGTGGTAAAAGAGGAGTCTACAGGAGAATTCAGTCTGGAGGCCGGAGCTGTCGTTCTTGCACACAAAGGTATGGCAGCGATCGATGAGATAGACAAAATGGCTGCCGAGGATCGTTCAAGCCTACACGAGGCTATGGAACAGCAGCAGATATCGATCTCAAAGGCAAATATACAGGCAACCTTGAACGCAGAGACCTCGATACTTGCGGCAGGAAACCCTAAACTAGGACGCTTTGATCCATATGAGCCTATACCTCAGCAGATAGACATAGGGGATACACTGCTTTCTAGATTTGACTTTATCTTTCCTGTAAAGGATGAACCGGATGAGGAGAAAGACGCCAAGCTCTCTTCACAGGTTCTGAAGAATCATATAGAGCCTGAGGAAACAGAGGCAGAGATTGATCAGGAAACGCTTAGAAAGTATGTGGCCTATGCTCAAAACCTGAGGCCAGATCTTACTCAGGAGGCAGCTGACAAGATACAGGACTTCTACATAAGTATGAGGTCTCGTGGAAGCGACGAAGAAAACGGGAACGTACCTATAACTGCTAGACAGCTCGAAGCCCTGGTGAGAATATCTGAGGCTTCCGCAAGAGCAGAACTGAGTGATAAGGTTACGGAAGCCGATGCACAGCGAGCTATAGATATACTCAAGTACTCTCTGGAGCAGGTGGGGGTTGACCCTGAGACAGGAGAGTTTGATGCCGACATAATTGAATCAGGTGTATCAAGTTCTCAGAGAAACCGTCTACAGTCCGTAAAGAGAATAATAGATGATCTTGCAGGAGACAGCGAAGCCGAAATAGAGGAAGTTCTGGAGAAGGCTGATGAGGAAGGATTTGACAAGGAACAGGCGGAAGACGTTATCGACAGATTGAAGAGGGATGGAGAGCTGTACGAACCTAAACAGGGATATATACAGAAGATTTAACAATGACAGAAGATCAAATAACGTAATCACATGTACAGCAGCAAAGGAATAACTCCGGTTGTAGCAATTGTCCTTCTGATAGCCATAGTGGTTGCGGGAGGTGGCGCAATGTACAGCATGGTAACAGCTTCCATGGAGCAAGCTGAGAACCCTTCCGACAGGTTGAACATTAACCCAAGTACTGTTGAGTTTGAAAGCTGCTGGGGGACCCAGACCGACGCAAACTTCAGTATCAGGAATACAGGTCAGTCCGCAATAAACGCCTCGGAGATACCTGTCAGCGTAAACACAACATTTCTGAGCCTGGAAAACGGTGATTACAGTATGAGTCCTTCTATAGTTGATCCGCAGCAGAGCTTCACCCTTGACTTGAATTCTCCTACAATCAATGATGAGTCAAAGATTGCGTTGGTTCTGGAGGGAGAGGCCATAACATATCAGTGCAGGAACCTGACCTAGAAAAATTGTTAGACTGCTCGCTGTGCCGTAAAAGATTCTTAAGATTAAGAATGGATTCAAATGTATGCCACAGCAAAGCCGACAGGTAGCGAAAATTTCCAATACACAGGAACTTAACTCCGGGAAAGTATTTTCAGAGAGAGGGATTTGAACCAAACTTTTTGCTGACACCTGAAGGCAGGAGGCTTTCACGGGCAAGACTTGTCGCGACCATAGTAGACATGTTTCAAAACGACGATGAGACCTACGGATCCATAACCTTGGATGACGGAACTGATACTATACAGGTTAAGTTCTTCAACGAACTGAACAAGATGGATGATTTCCGTGACGGCGATATAATAGAGGTAGTTGGAAAAGTCCGTGAGTATCAAGGTGAGATCTACCTGAACGGTGAGATACTTCAGGAATGTGAACCGGAGAAGGAGATGCTGCACAGGTTGAGGTATGAGAAGTCTATGGAGGAGTGGCAGCAGATGCGTGAAACGGTTAAGCAGCTCAAGGAAAGTGGAAAAGATCAGGATGAAATAGAGAAAGAGATGACCGGGAAGCTTAATGAGAATGAAGTTGACGCTGTAATGCAAAGCTTTGGTGAAAGCTTTGACCAAGCTGAGACAGAGGAAGACCGGGAGAATTTGGAGAAAGAGGTTCTTGAGGCAGTTGAGGAACTTGACGAAGGAGAAGGCGCAGACTACTCTGAGATACTAGAAGAAGTAGAAGACGCAGATGAAGACCAGCTAGAAGACACCATCAACTCACTTCTATCAGACGGAACCTGCTATGAACCAAAACCCGGTAAAATAAAGAAGCTGTAATATGGACCCCATCAAACAATCTTGAAAGGTTCCCAGCTCGATAAACTTCTGGAAGAAAAAGAACTAACAAATAGCCCGATAAAAGACAGAGTTAATGCTCTAGAAGAGCTAAAAAACATTGAACCAGAAAGAGCTGAATCAATAATTAAAGAAGGGCTTAACTCAGAATCTTATGTAGAAAAAGAAGTAGCAGCCACAGTAGAATAAAAGAAGGAAATAAGAGAGGTGAGAAAGCTCTGAAGCAATTGGTGGGCAAAGAGTTTCCAGCTTATCAATACAGTGTCAATGAAGAGTCCTATTCAGCGAGAGACCCTACTCATAGAAGAAATGTG
>KB659972.1_pt81 | contig 22757 bp, 21 predicted proteins | sample 558768 | NCBI scaffold set KB644980.1 | reverse complement strand
GTAAGAGCCGGACGGTTGGTTTGAATCCGGCGGGGAACAACAGACCGGTAGCGAGAGCTAACAACGGCGGACTCGACAGGTGTGGGTAGCGGCTGTCATGTGGAGTCGACGACCCCGCGGTCGTGTCGCAACCTGCTCGACCGGCCACAGGTCGTGTGGGCAGTCGGCGACGGTCACAGCCAGTTCAGTGCCGTTTGCGACATCCACCCGGTGGCGCCCCGGACCGGTGAGAGAACGTCGCTACCCGCGCTCGAGCGGGTCGACCGCGGGCGCGGCCTCGCGGTGTTCGGTGACGCGCTCGAACTGTCGGGACCCCGGGAACACAGCCGCTCCCTCTCGGAGGTGACACTGAACGGAGCACCCGCGCCTGTGGGTGGGCACACGAGCGGGTCCGCTCGTGGGTGACAGGGCCAGCGGATCTGTTCCCGGTCCGAGGGTCTGGTCTGGCTGGCCACGTGTCCGTTGGAACCCGTGCTGGATAATAGATAGCGCTTTTTGACTGGCGACACGAGCGTGGTGTATGGAACACGAGATATGCTGTGCCGAACCGGTGCCCAAACTCGGACTCGGGACCTGGCAGATGGACAGCGAGACCGCGGCGGAGAGTGTGTCCCACGCGCTGGCGGCCGGCTACCGGCACATCGACACCGCACAGGTGTACGAGAACGAGGACGGGGTCGGGGAGGCCATCGCGGCGGCCGACGTCGACCGCGAGGAGCTCTTCCTGACGACGAAGGTCGACCCATCGAACCGGAGTGTCGAGGATATCGCGGCCTCCGTCGAGGGGAGTGTCGAGCGGCTCGGGGTCGAGCAGGTCGACCTGTTGCTCATCCACTTCCCACATCCACTGGCCGACATGGAGACGGTGATGCGGGGTCTGAACGAGGCCGTCGACCGGGGGCTAACGCGGTTCATCGGTGTCTCGAACTTCGACATCGACCAGCTCGACCGCGCCCGCGAGCACTCCGAGGCCCCTATCCTCACGAACCAGGTGCTGTTTCACCCGTGGTGGCCACAGCGGGAACTGCTCCGGTACTGCCAGGACAACGATGTGCTTCTGACAGCGTACAGTCCGCTGGCAAACGGCGGTGCCGTTGGCGACAACCTGCTCGCGAGCATCGGCGAACGCTACGGCAAGTCCGCCCCACAGGTCGCGCTCCGGTGGGTCACACAGCACGAGAACGTTATCTCTATTCCGATGTCGACCAGCCGTGAACACATCGAGGACAACGTCGATATCTTCGATTTCATGCTCACCAGCGAGGAACACGACGAGGTGACCCGCCCCTCCTACCTGAAGACCGGTCTGGCGATGGCCCGTGGCCAGATTGGCGTCTGATACCCCGGCACACGTGTGCCGTCACCGGCTCCCTCTGTCCGCGAACTGTCGAAAACACGATGAGATAGCGATCCGTTAGCCCGGCGTACCACTGTTAGACTAATATACCAAATTACACTTATCTGTGGGTACCCTACGGTGTATCGAGAGGACACAACGATGGATCTCAACCGACGCAGTCTGCTGGGAGCAGCAGGCCTCGTACTCGCAGGCGGTGGTACCACGGTGGCGTCACAGATGAACGGCAACGACTCCATCTCACCGGACGATGTCTCGCTGACCGAGCAGGAGGCCAGAGACATCGCGACCGGCGAGGTGGGCGGGACCGTGCTCGAAGTCGAACTCGAGTCGGAGAACGGCACCCCCGCCTACGAGGTCGAGATCGAGACCGACAACGGCAGTGTCAGCGAGGCTGCCGTTCACGCTAACACCGGCAGTGTCCTCGGAGTCGAACAGGAGGACGAGGAAGACGAGGACGAGCAAGAGAGGTCGGTCTCACCGGACGATGTCTCGCTGACCGAGCAGGAGGCCAGAGACGTCGCAACAGGCGAGGTGGGCGGGGCAGTGCTCGAGGTCGAACTCGAGTCGGAGAACGGCACACCCGTCTACGAGGTCGAGATCGAGACCGACGACGGCACCGTCAGCGAGGTTGCCGTTCACGCCAACAACGGCACCGTCCTCGGAGTCGAACAGGAGGACGAGGAGGAGGGTGATGACGGGTACGAGGACGACAGCTGAGCGGTGAGTACAGTCCAGGGTGTCGACCAGAGACACCGACAGTATCCCCGCGACGCGCACTGTCCTCCGGCACGGACGACAGTAGTTCGAGAGGTGAGCGGAGCGAACACACGCCAGTCGAGAGCGACAATCGTGCAGGAAACGGGAGCGGCGACATGACTGTCGGAGACGGCGACAGTTCGGGCAGGTCGGCTGCACAGACTGGGAGGATAGCGGGCGACCCCGGACAGAACACCTAAAACGAACACACCATTCACATGTACCCGATACCTGAGTTCAGATGATGTCCGAACTCGAACTCCTCGAACCGGAGAACCTGATCAACGTCGTCACACTCCTGATAACGCTGGTAGTGTTTCTGATCACGGCACTCGCGTACTACCGGACACGGCTCCGGGGAGTTCTCATCGTGTCACTGCTCGCGGCGTTGCTGGCGACGAACATCTTGGTGGAGGTCGGTGACGAGTTCCTCGATGAGGGGATCCCGAACTTCGAGTTGCTCACGAGTCTGTTCGCGCTGGGCATCTCGTTGCTCCTGCTCATGACAGTTCTCCGCCGGTTCGAGTGGCAGAAACAATGAGAGCACACACCCGGAGACAGTAGAGGAGGATGCCTGGCCCTGATCTGGACGACGACTCTACGGATGTCCTCGAACTGGACACCCGGAAGGAGATATTCGATTACGTGCAGGAGAGCCCGGGGGTGCACTTCAGCCAGCTCAAACGGGACCTCGAGATGGAGACAGGGTTGCTCCAGTATCATCTAGACACGCTGGAGGAGTACGACGTGCTCGTGAGCGAGGATCATCAGGGAAAACGCCGGGTGTTCGTCGCGCAGGCGCTCGACGAGGCGGAACGGACCGTGCTGTCCTCACTGCGCTACGAAACCACACGCCACATCCTGCTTTTTCTGCTCGAGGAGGGTCCCGCTCGCAACCGGGATATCGCCGACACGGTGGGTGTGTCGCCGCCGACGGTCTCCTGGCACATCTCGCGACTCGTCGACGAGGCGGTCGTGACAGAGGTGACAGAGGGTCGGACCACCTTCTACGCCGTCGAGGACGAGGAGCTCACGATGGGGCTGCTCGTCCGGTATCAGGAGAGTTTCGTCGACCGCGCGGTCGACCGTGTTATCGATTTCTGGGGGTGATACACCCCTCGGCGTACAGGCCGAGAGTTCCGCCCGCGTGAGTGAGTCGGTCCGGTCACCGCGTTCCGCGGTGTCACGGCGCTCGTGGTCGGTGTGGCGGGGGTGGTCCAGTCGCCGCGGTGCAGACAGGCCACAGTCATAGAACCGCTTAAATATCTGCCCGACGGTAATATAGGTATCCAAGCGGCCAGGTCAGGAGAGGATTCTCATGCAGCCAGAACTACCACCCGGGACTGAGAGCAGTATCCCACACGAGCGCATCGACAGCACAGCCTGGGAGGATATCTACGTCGTCGGTGACGTCCACGGCTGTCGGGGGACGCTGGAGCGGTTGCTCGACAGTCTGGAGCTGTCACCTGATGACCTCGTCGTGTTCGTCGGCGACCTCCTCCGAAAGGGACCGGACAGCAGTGGGGTGCTCGAACTCCTCAGAACGCGTCCGAACCTCCGTGCCGTCCGCGGGAACAACGAGCAGAAACTCATAGACGGCCGCAGTTCGCTCGACTCGCTGACCGACGACGACCTGTCGTATCTGGAGTCGCTCCCGGCGGTTCTCTCCTGGGACGACGTGATGGTCGTCCACGGCGGTATCGACCACCGGAAACCGTTTGTCGACCACAGCCTCACAGAGGTGCTGAACGCGCGGTCGCTGGCCCCGGAGGGTGGGTACAACCGTCCGTACTGGTTCGAAACCCGGGACACACTCCCGCGCGTGTTCTTCGGACACACCGTGCTCGCGAAACCACTGGAGAGCAGGTACGCTGTCGGTCTCGATACAGGGTGTGTCTACGGCGGACAGTTGACCGCATACGACTACCGGGCCGAGACACTGCGCTCGGTCGACCCACCGGAAACCTACCACTCACGCGCCGCTGACAGTATCGTTAACCCACAGCCGGAGGTCCGCAAAAGCTAACCGCAAACGTATATGCCCACACAGAACAGCCCACAGATCGAGCCGTACGAGCCGACAGATGTCGACCTGACCGACCCGGAGCTGTATCTGAGCCGCGAGTTGAGCGAACTCGCCTTCCAGCAGCGGGTCCTGCAACAGACCCTGGACGAGCAGAACCCGCTGCTCGAACGGGTGCGGTTTCTCTCTATCGTCACGCGGAATCTGGACGAGTTCGTTATGAAACGCATCGGCGGTCTCAAACAACAGATCGAGGCCGGCGTTACCGAGGAGACGGTGGACGGCCGAACACCGCGCGAGCAGTGGGAGGCAGTCCAGGCACAGCTCCGACCGCTCCTCGAGCAACAGGCAGACTGTTACGAGAGACAGATCCGTCCGGCACTCGCGGAGGAGGGTATCGAGATAGTGTCCTACGACCAGTTGAGTGACCGACACCAGGAGGCGGTAGACGATCACTTCGAGCAGTCGATCAAGCCGACCCTGACACCGCTCTCGTTCGACCCGGCACACCCGTTCCCGTTTATATCGAACCGGTCGCTGTCACTCGCAGTTCTCACCGGGCAGCCGAACGTCGAGGGAAAGACGTTCACCCGTATCAAGATCCCGCCGAACCGGCCGCGACTGATCGAGGTCGCCGAGGACTCACGGTACGCGCTCATCGAGGACATCATCAGAAACAATCTCGACGTCCTGTTGCCGAACGTCGAGGTGCTCGACACGGCTCTGTTTCGCCTGACACGCAACGCCGAGATAAGCCGCAACGAGGAGGTCGCCGAGGACCTCATCGACATGATAAAGGACGTACTCGAGCAGCGCCGGTTTGCGAGTGTTGTTCGGATGGAGATCGAGTCGGACGCGGACCCGTACATCCGGAAAACGCTACAGGAGCAACTGGATCTCAGCGAGCCCGAGATCTACGACCTCGACGGGCCGATAGACTACCGCGATTTCGCCTCGCTGACCGACCTCGACCGGCCCGAACTGAAACGGGAGCCGTGGTCACCGGCCTCTCACCCGCGGCTCGCGGGAGACAGCCCCTCGGTGTTCGAGGGCGAGGAGACCGACAGCGACGAGCAGAGTATCTTCGTCAACATAAACGAGGGGGACATCCTGTTGCACCACCCGTATCACGACTTCGGCGAGACAGTCCAGCGGTTTCTCACGGAGGCGGCAAACGACCCCAACGTGCTGGCGGTGAAGGCGGCGATCTACAGGACTGCGAGCGATTCGGAGGTGATCCAATCACTCATCGAGGCCGCCGACAACGGCAAACAGGTCGCCGTCATGGTCGAGTTGAAAGCCCGGTTCGACGAGCAGAACAACCTCGACTGGGTCCGTCGCCTGGAGGAGAACGGTATCCACGTTGCCTACGGCACCCTCGGGCTGAAGACCCACAGCAAGACTGCGCTGGTCGTCCGGGACGACGACGACGGTGTCACGCTCTACTCGCACATCGGCACCGGCAACTACCACTCCGAGACGGCAAAGAGCTACGTCGACCTCGGGGTGTTGACCTCGGACCGGGATATCGGACAGGACCTGGTCACACTGTTCAACTCCTTCACCGGGCCGGGTCTCGACAAGGAGTTCCACAAGCTGCTCGTTGCACCCGTGACGATGCGCGAGCAGTTCACCCGGTACATCCGCCGCGAGGCCGCGTACGCACAGGCCGGGGAACCGGCCCGTATCGTGGTGAAGGTGAACAGCCTCGAGGACCCGGAGATCATCGAGGAGCTGTATCGGGCGTCGATGGCCGGTGTCGATATCGACCTCATCGTCCGTGACATCTGTCGACTCCGCCCGGGACTCGACGGTATCAGCGACTCGATCTCTGTCCACTCGATCGTCGGTCCGTTTCTCGAACACTCCCGCATCTTCTACTTCGAGAACGGTGCGCGGGCCGACGACCCGAAGACGATTGACACCGGCGGTGGACGACCGGAGTACTACATCGGCAGCGCCGATTGGATGACACGGAATCTCGACCACCGTGTCGAGGCTGTGACCCCCGTCGAGGACCCGACGCTCCGCCGCCAGTTGAGGTTCAATCTCGAACTGATCCTGGCGGACAACGCGCAGCGGTGGATAATGAACCCCGACGGGAGCTACGACCAGCAACAACCGGACGGAGAGCCCGCGGTCGCCACACAGGAGACGCTGATGCGGAGGACGAGGGCGTCACTCGACACCGACGACCCGGTGGAGAGCCTCACCGCGGGGTTCCAGGCAGACACCGCTATTCTCGTCGACACACCCGGACGACAAACCGGTGATCCCGACGAGTGAACGGCGAGGCGGCGATACGGTGTCTGTCTGTCCGATGTCTGTGCCCGGCCGGGAGCTCCGAGCAGTTCACACCCGCGCCTCGTGCGGCGTCTGTCCGCCCGATGCCCATGCCCGACGCGGGTCGTGCGGCGCTGGTGAGAGCGGAGAAAAAAAGAGAGCAGGGGTTTTGTTTACCCTCGGCGTAGTATAGACTGTGACATCTCGTTTCGTTATGTCGCTGGTCGGGCTGGTGATACTCGCAGTGTACACAGCCATCGCGCTGGCAGGGCTCGCGGTGTTGCGGTGGCTGGCCGCGAACCCACCGGGGCTGGTTCCGACTGTGCTCGCGCTCACCGTTGGAGTGGTGGTCACCGCGTATCTGGGTTACCGCGCCGGAACGGTCAGACTCGTCGCCAGCCTGCAGGCAGAGGAGCTCCCGCGCAGGCGTGCCCCGGAGCTACACCGCCGACTGGACGCGCTGGTCGACTCGATGGACGCCGGGAAACCGCCGTTGCTGGTCACAGATCTCGGGGCACCGAACGCGCTGTCACTCGGCGGCCCGCGCCGGGGCGCGGTGGTGCTCGACCGGAGTCTGCTACAGCTACTCACGGTCGACGAACTCGAGGGGGTGCTCGCTCACGAACTCGCCCACGTGGAGAGCCACGACGCCCTGCTGAACACACTCGCCATCACGGTGGTGCGGACCATCACCGGTCTGGTCTCGTTGCTCCTGTTGCCGGTGGTGTTGTTTGTCGCCGGTCTCGACCGTGCGGCAGGCTGGTTCGCCGGGCGGCCGGGTGAGCGCCCCGGCCTGGTTGAACTGGTTCAGTGGGCGCTGATGCTCACCGTCGGCGCCGTCCTCAGCCTGCTCACACTCGGATACCTGGCCTACTCGCGCCACCGGGAGTACGCCGCCGACCGCCGGGCCGCCGACATCACCGGCAGACCGGCGGCCCTCGCCCGGGGACTTGTCAAGATCCACCGTGCAAAAGAGCCTCGCTCGGGGCTGTTCTCGCTGCTGTACACCCACGAGGAGGAGGACCGACACGAACTGCTCTCGACACACCCGCCGCTCGACCGGCGTGTTGACCGGTTGCTCGAGCGCTCTAACCGGGCACCCAAACAGTTCGAGCGCATCCCGGTCCGCTGACGGTCTGTCGAACCGACGCCGGTGGGCCCGAGAGCAGGGGACACTCGACCCAACATGACCCGACAGTGTCCCTGTCGGGGTAGAAAACACAGATACCAGGAGGATCGGCTCAGATGAAACGAAACGTCTCGAGGTTCTTCGGCGCGAACGTGCGCATATTGAACTCGTGGTAGAGCGCCGAGGAGAGGTCCTGTGTCGAGGACTCGTCGCCGTGGACACAGAGCACCTTCTCCGGGCGAGGGTTCATCGTGCGGACAAAGTTCTCGAGACCCTGGCGGTCGGCGTGACCGGAGAACCCGTCGACAGTCTCAACCTGCATCTCCAGACTGAGACTGTTCGACCGGCCCCGACCGTAGCCGTTGCCGATCGGAATCTCGCGGCGACCGTTCTGAATCCGCTGACCGAGTGTCCCCTGTGCCTGGTAGCCGACAAACGCGAGCGTCGACTTTGGGTCACCCCCGAGATGTTCGAGCCAGGACATTATTGGTCCGCCCTCCATCATCCCGGAGGTCGAGAGCACGATGGAGGGACCGCTGTCGGCGACGTCCTGGCGCTCGTCCTCGCCGGCGTCGATGTGGTTGAACTGCTCCGCGAGAAACGGGTTTGCGTCCTCGTGGAAGATGCGTTCGCGCAACTCGTCGCGGAGATACTCCGGGTAGGTGGTGTGAATCGCCGTTGCCTCCCAGATCATCCCGTCGAGATGGACCGGCACCTCCGGGATCTCACCCTCCCGCATCGCCTCCTCCAGAACGAGCATTATCTCCTGTGACCGACCGACCGCGAACGCCGGCACGAGCACCGTCCCGTCGCGTTCGAGTGTGTTCCGGATAACGTGTTTGAGTTTGCGCTCGGAGTCCTCCTGGTCGGTCTGGTAGTCGTTGCGCCCGCCGTAGGTCGATTCGAGCACCAGCGTCTCCACCCGCGGGAAGTCGTTTACCGCGCCGTTGAACAGGCGGGTGTCCCGGTAGTGGATATCGCCGGAGAAGGCGATGTTGTACAGGCCGTCACCGACGTGGAAGTGTGCGATTGACGACCCGAGGATGTGTCCCGCGTTGTGGAGTGTCAGCTTTATATCCGGCGCGATATCGGTCACGTTGCCGTACTCCAGCGGAACGGTGTGTTTGATCGCCTCCCGGACCATCCCGGAGTCGTACGGTGGTGTCCGACCCTCCTTTCCGGCGACATCGAGGTAATCGAGCGTGAGCAGCCCCATCAGGTCCCGCGTTGGCTCTGTCGTGTAAATCGGACCGTCGTAGCCGTACTTGAAAAGCAGCGGGACAAACGCGGAGTGATCGAGGTGTGCGTGGGTCAACACGACCGCGTCGAGAGTGTTCGCTCCGGCCCCGAGCGCCTCGGGCACCTGCAGGTAGGGGACATCGTCCTCGGCACCGGGTTTGTCGCCACAGTCGACGAGCACCCGTGTCTCGGGAGTCGAGATTACAAACGCCGCCCGCCCCACCTCGCGACAGCACCCGAGCGTGGTGATACGCACCCACTCGTCGTCGGACATCTCCTCGCGGTGAATCTGGCGACCGATCCGTTCCAGGATGTCCCGGCGCTCGTCACGCTCCTGTTTGAGGAAGTTCCGGACGTTTTTGACCGTCGCGGACTCGATCGGGGGTGTCCGGACGACCTCGGGTGTCCAACCCACCTCCTGTCTGATATTCCGGAGCGTCGCGCCGTGCCGGCCGATGACCATCCCCGGTTTCTCCGCCTCAACCACCACCTCGCCGGTGTCGATGTGGAAATCCAGGTCGGTCACACCCGCGTCCTCGGGAACGACCTCGAGAATCTCCTCCCGGGCCCGGTCGGGCTGGGAGAGCACCGCCGGGTCCGGCCGGACGGTGATCCGCTTGCGGAGTGTCGAGGCGAGTCGCCGCACGAGGTCACCGTCGCTCGCGAACTGCTTTGGATCCCGCGTGTAGATGACCAACTCCGGCCCCTCGTAGCGGACCTCCGTGATAGTAATGTCACTCGGTATCTCCTGTTCAATCGTCGTTCGCATCTCTTCAAGTCGGTTCTCTACTGCGCTCATGACTAAACTGTGTGTTCTCGCTCGTCGCGTTGCTGGCAGGATACGAACCTGATTGCCGTGTTTGTGGTACTGCTCATAACGTCTCAGCTCCGGACGAGCGGGTCCGGAAAACCGGTGTGTCAGATTACTGTTGCGGATTATAAAAGCCTTGGCAAAGAACGGATGTCCGCCAAGAGAGGGTCACAATGTGACCACCCCCACAGGACCAGAGTTACGTCGTTGTCGTCGGTTCGTAGACGCTACCACAGAGTCTCGGTTCGACCGACAGAGCCCGTTTTCAGAGGATAAGAGGAGGCCCAGAACGTTTATGTCCGCGAAACGGCAACTACATTCCGGTGCCTTGGCAGCCCACACTGTACTCGTTTCTCGCGTTCGGGGCAGCCGGGATTTCGCTCGCCATAGCGATACGGATCTGCGAGTACCGCGACGAGCGGGGGGCGACACTGTTTATCGCTCTGTTGCTCGCGGCCACGGGCTGGTCGGCGATGTACGCAATCCAGCTCGGCTTCCCGGGCGAGGGGGTCCAGCAGCTCTGGCAGCGGCTGGGTGTCGCGGTCGGGGGGTCGATACCGGTGGTGTGGCTGCTGTTCGCGGTCACGTACAGCGGCCGGGGTGGGTGGCTGACCCGGCCGGTCGAGGCGGCACTGCTTGCCGAACCGGTCGGATTCGCGCTGCTCACGCTTACCAACCCCGTCCACGACCTGGTCTGGCGGGAGCTCAGCCTGACCGACACTGTCGTCGGCCCGATGCTGGACCCGACGTTCGGCCCGGTGATGTACGGGCACGTCGTCTGGTCGTATCTCGCTATCACCGCCGGGCTCGGCGTGCTGTTCTACGTGTTTCTCCGGAATCCGACGGTCTACCGGAGACAGACCGTGCTGTTGATGCTCGCTGCTGTTGTGCCGATGAGCGCGAACATGGCGTTCATCTCCGGGCTCTCCTTTGGACCGTTCCCCGCGCTCGACCCGACACCGTTCACGTTTGTCGTCACGGGTGTGCTGGTGGGGATGGCGTTTTTCAGGTTCGACCTGCTCACCCGGGCTCCGGTGGCCCGCCGGCACGTACTCAACGAGATGGGTGACGGGATGCTCGTGCTCGACACCGACGGCGAGGTGGTCGACGCGAACAGGGTTGCCCGGCAGGTGCTCGGGACCGACTCGCCGGTCGGTCGCCCCGTCACGGCGCTGTTCGAGGGCGACGAGAGCGGGGAGCCGACCGGCTGGCTCGACGGCCGGACACTCACCGCCACCGTCGAGGGCAGACAACAGAGTTACGACCTGCGGTGTGCCGAGTTGACCGATAGCTCCGGCGAGGGGCTCGGACACGTCGTCTCGCTCCGGCGGGTAACCGACCGGAACCGGTACGAACAGCGCCTCGAGGTGACCCAGCGCGTGCTCCGGCACAACCTCAGAAACGATATGTCTGTGATACGCGCCCACGCCGAACAGCTCGCGCAGAACGGCGGGCACCCCGAGGCCAGGCAGATTGTCGACACGACCGAGGAGCTGATGAACCTGAGCGAGAAGAGCCGCCTCATCACCCGCATCGAGCGCGGCGAGAACACGGACACTGTTCCGGTCGACGTACACGAGCGGCTGGTGGCGCTCTGTGACCGGTTCGCCGAGGAACACCCGGACGCCTCGGTCGACCGTGAGCTCCCGTCGGGGTGTACGGCCGCCCTGCAGGACCCCGCGCTGTTCGATATCCCCGTGGAGAACGTCATCGAGAACGCTATCGTCCACAACGACGGGGCGGAGCCACACGTCCGGGTTAGCGTACGGCAGACCGACAGGGCGGTCTGTGTCCGGGTCGAGGACGACGGGCCGGAGATCCCCGAAACGGAGTTCGCGGTGATCGAGTCCGGCTCCGAGAGCTCGCTCCGCCACGGCAGCAGCATCGGTCTCTGGCTCGCCTACTGGAGTGTCAGAACCGCCGGTGGGAGTATCTCCTTCGAGACGGGTCCACACGGCAACGTCGTCACCCTCGAGTTCCCCGTCGCCGGACAGGCGACTCTCACCTGACCGGTGACTGTGTCCGGGCTACCCGGCAGCCAACCGGCCGGACCCGGCCGAAGACAGGGGGACCGCTCACCGGTTACTCGACCCGCAGCTCGTCCCAGAGCTGTGAGAAGCGGCCAGGCAGCTTCTGCCGACGGTAGATGCGCACGTTGTACTCGTACTCGTCGTCGAGTGAGATGACGATACGCTCGAGGTTGCACTCGTGGAGTCTGAACTCGTTGCCGTCCTCGCCGACATCGGTACGACTCATCACAATATTGTGAGTTTCGAGTTGGTCGAGCCGGCGGTAGACGGCCGACAGCGAGATGTCACACAGCTCGCCAGTTTTTTTGAGCGGGACGCCTCGCTCAGTGTCGCGAGAATCTGCCGGGTGTAGTTGTCACGATTATCTCGCGCAGTGTCTCGACAGAGCCGTTCTCGCCCACAGGTGTGTTGTCCCCCTCCGGGGGTAGGAGTCTCTCACAGACCCGGTCAGGGCGTCAACCGCTCGGCGGCGAGCCACACGATGGAGTCGCCGACGAGCCCGAACAGCATCCGCTTGCGGACACCGTGTGCCAGTCGCACGTCGAGGGCTAGGTCTCGCGGCGCGAACACGTGCCCAGCGGGCACTACCCGGACCAGCAGCTCCGAGTGACCCAACTGGTCGACAGATTCGACATCGGCGTATGTCCGGAAGTCGGCGCCGAACTTGAACCCCGTTTTCGGGACGACACCGTCCCCCCGGAGTGTGCTGTAGGTGCGTAGCCGGCGGTCGAAGCGGTCGCCCTCGACGGCCCTGCCACGCTCGCGGAGCGCCGCCCCGGGGTCGCCCACATCCTCGAGGGCGAGCAGGTCGCGGTCGGCGAGGGACGCAGCCTCCACCAGCGAGAGCTGAACCAGCCCCTCGGGGTCGACCTGCTGGCCGTAGAACGCACGCTCGTACAGCGCCGTCGGCGGGTCCGACACCAGCACCCGGTCCGAGAGCAACCGTCCCGCGACCCGCGGCAGGTCGTGGTCGGTCTCGCCCTCGACGGCCGGTTCCGTCAGTTCGAGATACGTCACCTCGCTCTCCTCGTCGACGACGGCGAGTACACCCGTTGCGCCGTCGGCCGCGGCACGCCCGACCAGCGCACGGAGCTCCCCGGCCGGAACGGACTCGCGCTCGCTGACCGCACGCACCCGGTAGGCAACCTCGTCGTCCCAGGGCCCCTGCCCCCGCGGATAGACGGCAAACTCGCCGTCGGTGTCGGCCGGACGGGCCGGCGAGAGGTAGAATCCGCGGTCACGGAGCTCCTTGTAGACCAGAAAGGAGACCTCAGAGACGGCCGTCGAGGTGAGAAAGCCACCGAAATCCAGCGCACGACCCTGGTGGTCGGGCACGTGCTCGATATCGCCCCGGAACAGGAGATGGGCAGCCTCGACCGGCGCGAGTTCGAGATCACCCCCGCGGGGCCGACCGTACCCGCGAGAGTCGTAGAACCGCTCGCGGGCCTCGGTACCGGCCCGCACCCGCTCTCCGTCGAACATGATGTTCATGTCCTTATGAGGGGCCCTGACCGGCAAAAACGCCGTGGTCTCCACAACCAACGCGTCGAGCGACCGGCACAGATCAAACCGGCACAGATCAAAGCGTCACACGCTCACCGAGACAGAGACGAACTGTCACACACCCCCGACACATATCGAACCGTCGCGGTCACCCTTCGGACTCAAAGAACAGGTCCGGGTCGGCAACCGTTAGTGTCACCCGCTCCTCGTACTCGAGAGGGCGGACGAGCACCGGCATCTCGCCGGCCTCCTGTGCCAGCGGGTACAGGATGTCGAGGTCGGTCTCGGTGGCGTATGCCGGCACGAGCACCGCGGCGTCGTCACCACTTCCCTCGAAGACACAGAGGAGAAAGCACAACGCCTCCTCGACACGGCGGTAGACGTGTGAGCGGTCGAAGCTGTGACGCTCGGCCAGCGAGCGCATCCGGTCGTACTCGCTGTCCGGTGCGAGCACGTTCAGTCCAAAGTGGTCGCTCTTGTTCACCGTGGTCACATCCCCTGGGTGAACGACCAGCACATCACGGTCCCGTTCCTGATAGCCCTCTGCCAACTCCTCGGCCTCGTCGATGAGCCGCCACCACGCCGCCGACGCCGACTCCGGGAGCCCTTCACTGTCGGTCATACCCACGACAGGGTAGCGGCTCGCAAAAAACCCGGCGGTCCTGGCCGGTCAATCATCGAACAGATGACAGGAAACCTCGCCGGTCGGGTGGTCGGTCTCGCAGACGGACTCGTAGCGTTCGCGCAGACGATCGCCGGCACGGCCCCAGTTACCCTCCGTGACGTCCACCAGCGCATCGTGGACCCGCTGGCGTTCCTGGTCGGGCAGCTCGGTGTCGACGAGGCGGTCGTACAACCGGTCGGCGGCGCGGTCTGTGTCCCCATCGGTGTCGGCGCGGACCTGCTCAACGGCGATCTCGCGGTCGGCAATACGGTCACGGACATCCATTATCACGCGGAACTCCTCCTGGTTGATCCTGATATCGTCCGGAGGGATGACCTTCGGACACCGGGTGCGGAACCGACAGCCCGAGGGCGGGTCGCGCGGCGAGGGGACATCGCCCGCGAGCGGGTCGATATCACGCTCGCGCTCTGCCAGGTCGACCCGTGGAACACTCTCGAGGAGCGCCTCCGTGTACGGGTGTCGCGGGTTGGTGAACAGCTGCTCGGCGGGGGCCGTCTCGACTATCTCACCGAGATACATCACCGCGATACGGTCACAGATGTACCGGATAACCCCGAGGTCGTGACTGATGAACAGGTAGGTGAGACCGAAGTCGGACTGCAGGTCGGCCAGCAGGTTGAGAATCTGTGCCTGGACACTAACATCGAGCGCGCTGGTCGGCTCGTCGAGCACCAGGAAATCGGGGTCGAGCGCGAGTGCGCGGGCGATACCGATGCGCTGGAGCTGACCGCCGGAGAACTCGCTGGGATACCGGTCGAGCTGGTCGGCCGAGAGCCCTACCCGTTCCATCAGCTCCTCGACACGCTGTTGTTTGCGCTCGGCCGGGTCACCCTCCGCGTCCTGGGGCCAGTCGTGGATATCCAGCGGCTGGCGGATGCTCTGTCCGACCGGCATCCGGGGGTCCAGACTCGAAAACGGATCCTGAAACAGGATCTGTGCGTTGCGTCGAAACTCGGTGAGGTCCTCGCGCTCCTCGAGGTTCTCGCCGTCGAAGGCCACCGACCCGGCGGTTGGCTCCTGCAACCGCAGGATCGTCTCGCCGACAGTCGATTTCCCGCAGCCGGACTCCCCGACCAGTCCGAGCGTCTCACCCCTGTGGATGTCGAAGCTGACACCGTCCACCGCCCGAACCGCGCTCGCACTCTCCCCGAACAGCCGGTCGAGCAGTGAGATGCCGTCGTCGAAGTATCGCTCCAGCTCCTGAACAGACATGAGAACCTCGCCCTCACCGGCGTCGAGGGACATCCTGCGGTTACCGCCGGGCGTATCACTACTCATCGAAGTACCCCTCCGGGAGCGGGTCCTCGTACCCGTGTTCTGCCAGATAACACTTTGCTCGGTGGGTTTCGCTCCCCTCGGCGTCGAGCTCGGAGGGCTTGTCGAGACACTCCTGCATAGCCTTTGGACACCGGTCGGCAAAGTAACACCGGTCGTCCATCTCCTCGTCGAGCAGGCTCGGAACGTTCCCCTCTATGGGCTGGAGACGGCGGTCGGCGCTGTCGAGATTCGGGCTACTGCCGAGTAGCCCCTCGGTGTAGGGGTGTGTCGGCCGCTCGAACAGGTCCGCCAGACTACCCCGTTCGACCAGCTCACCGGCGTACATCACACCGACCTGGTCGCACATCCGCGCGATGACACCCAGATTGTGGGTGATGAGCACCGTCGTCATGCCGTACTCCGACTGGAGCTCCGAGAGCGTGTTCAGTATCTGTGCCTGGATCGTGACATCGAGTGCGGTGGTCGGTTCGTCGGCGACCAGCACCGACGGCTCGCTGGCCAGCGCCTGTGCGATCATCGCCCGCTGGAGCATCCCGCCGGAGAACTGGTGTGGGTACTCGGTCGCGCGCTCGGCGGGGTCGGGGATACCGACGGTGTCGAGCAGTTCGACCGCGCGCTCGCGGGACTCCTCGCTGACGTAGTCGACACCGGGCGCCACCGACGTCGTGAGAAACTTCAACAGCCCGAACCCCTGGGTGCGTGAGCGTACCGACCGTGGGTTCGCCGTCGCGCGCTGTTGCACCTCGACGGCCTCGGCGATCTGTGTGCCGACGGTGATAGAGGGGTTGAAACTGCTCGTTGGGTCCTGGAAGATCATCGCGAACTCCGTGCCACGGAGCGCCCGGCGTTCACACTCGTCGAGCTGTCTGAGATCGACCATCTCGCCGTCGACGGCGTCGGGGTTGTCCTCGCGGATCCGCTCTGCGAGGTCCGACTGGCGGAACCAGACCGAGCCGTCGGTGATGCGCCCGGGTGACTCGACGAGATCGACCAGCGACAGTGCGGTGACAGATTTGCCCGACCCCGACTCGCCGACGATACCGAACACCTCGCCCTGTTCGACCTCGAAGGAGACACTCTCGACTGCGTTCACCTGCCCCTCCTCGGTGAGAAACCGGGTCGTGAGATCCTCGACACGAAGCAGTGGGTCCGTCACTCAGACACCCCCAGTCTCGCCTTGGATACCGGGGTCGAGTGCGTCCCGGAGCCAGTCCCCGAGCAGGTTCACACCGACCACCGCGAGGACAATCGCTATCCCGGGCATCGTCGACACCCACCACTTGCCGCTGCTCAGCCCGTTCCGGCCCTGCTGGATGTCCGCCCCCCACGTGAGGTTGGTGCCCGAGAAGCCCAGGAAGGACAGCGACGCCTCCAGCAGAATAATAAACGCGACCTGGATCGTCGCCAGCACGATGATGGGCGTGATGGCGTTCGGCAGGATGTGCTGACGGAGGATGGTCGTGTTGCTGGCCCCGAGACTCCGCGCGGCGGTGACGTACTCCTCGGAGCGGATACTGAGCGCCTCGCCCCGGGCGATGCGGGCGAACCACACCCAGTTGACCAGTGCCACCACCAGCGTCACCGTCACCGGGAACGTGGTCGTCTCGGGCATCGTCGCAACGTGTCCGGCCCGCGGTATCAGGATGTTCGGAACGAGATCCCCCTGTGCCGCGGCGACGAACGGGTCCGGAAGCTGTGCCGTGTGAAAGCTTGTATCGCGGAACACACCGATGAGTGCGATCGCCAGCACGAGTGACGGAAAGGCGAGCATGACGTCGGCAGCGCGCATCAACCCGTCGTCGAGTCGGCCGCCGAAGTACCCGGCGACCAGACCGTACGGGACACCGACGATTGCCGCCAGCGCCGCCCCGAGTAGACCGACCAGCATCGACACCCGGGCCCCGTAGATCATCCGCGAGAGGATATCCTGCCCCCGCTCGTTCGTGCCAAGCGGGTGACTCGCGTTCGCGGGCACCTCCTGTTGCACGTTTCTGAACTCCCCGGTCGTCTCGTTCACGATACTCTGTTCTCTCGTGCCGACGAACTCGTGACCGGGGACAGGGCTGAGCGGCGGCAGGTCGGTCAACTCCGCGGTGTCGCCCGTACCGACACGCTGGGTGGTCGGGTTGTGGGGGGCGAGCATCGGCGCGAACACCGCCGTCAGGAGGATTATCACGACCAGCGCCAACCCGACCTGTGCCGACCGGCTCTGGTAGAACTCGCGCTTGAGACTCTTTTTTACACGGTCCGAGATCATCCTTCTTTCACTTTGATTGTCATTGTCTGTTGCTCCCGCCGTGGCCGGCCGAGCGATCGCCGTTCATTCGTCCATCACCCGCGGGTCGAGATACGCGTACACGAGATCGACGATGGTGTTGATCGTGACGAAGCCGACGGCGACGATGATGACGATACCCTGTATCATCGTCCAGTCACGCGCGTTGATACGCTCGACGAGGAGCTGTCCGAGCCCGTTCCACTCGAAGACAGTCTCGGTGATGATGGCCCCGCCGATGAGCGTGCCCAGTTGGAGTCCGAGGATGGTCACGATCGGGATGAGCGTGTTCCGGAGGACGTGACGGTACATCGTGAGCGTCTCTGGGAGTCCCTTTGCACGGGTCGCCTTCACGTACGCCTTGCCGATCTCCTCGAGCATCCCGCTTCTGGTTAACCGCGTGATCAGGGCCGTAAAGTACGTCCCGAGGGTGAGAGCCGGCAGGATCATGAACCGGATCCAGTCGCCGAGTGTGCTCAGGTCCCCCGAGAGCAGGTCATCGACCGCCTCGTGGAACAGCGGGCCGGGGGTTCCCGTCGGAATGAACCCGACCGGGACCGATATCAGCAGGATGAGCATCAGCCCCAGCCAGAAGTTCGGCGTCGAGATGCCACCGAGCGAGAACAGCGTTGCGCTGTAGTCCGCCGACGTGTGCCGGCGACGGGCGCTGATAACCCCGAGCGGAATGGCGATAACGATCGCGATAACCGTCGCCGCGATTGCCAGTTCGATACTGCGCAGAAACCGGGTCCAGAAGATCCAATCGAGCACCGACCGGTCGAGGACCTCCATCGAGTTGCCGAGATCACCCATCATCAGGTCGGTGATATAATCGAAGTACTGGACGTGAATGGGTTCGTCCAGTCCGAGTCGCCGTTCGAGTGCCGCACGGACCTCGTCGCCGGCGTCGGGTGGCGCGAGCGACGTGACCGGGTCTCCCGGCGAGAGAAACCGCAACAGAAACACAACGGTAGCGGCCCCCCAGATGACAAACAGGCTGTGGAACACACGTCGGAGCAGGAATCGTCCGTATTGCATCTGAGATTGAGTTGAATTGTGTGTCGCGAAACTACAATCCTGTGGTCGAGTCCGTTACTGTGCGCTGGACATCTCCTCGGCGAGGATGTCCTCGTCCGATCGAGGGTTCCACGCGATGTCGTTGTTGTAACCGTAGAGGCTGAACTGCTGGTGGAGGAACACCCGGTAGGCCTGGTCTCGGGCGCGGGCGTTTGCCTGCTGGAGTACGTCTACACGCTCGTCGGGGTCGGTTGTGTTGCTGGCCTCCTCGAGCAGGCTCTCTATCTGGTCGTCGTTCGCCATCTTCGAGTTCGCGTCCGGTCCGAACCAGTCACGCATCGCGTAGTCGGCATCGAGCGTCGGCACACCCCAGCCGATGAGGTAGAACGCCGGTGCCTGGGACTGGTCGGGGGCGAATATCTCGTCGACCAGCGTCCCGAAGTTCCGGCGGTTGGACTCACAGGTGACGTTCGAGAGCTCGTCTATCTGACCGGCCGCGGTCTCTGCCACGTTGACACCGCCGACGTATCGTCCCGTGGGGACATCCACTGTGATCTCTGCGCCGGCGAACCCGCTCTCCTCGACCAGCGTCTCGGCCTGGTCGGGGTCGAACGGGTACGCCTCGATGTCGGGGTTGTGGCCGTTCTGTCCCTCGAGGGTGGGCTGGGCGGTCTGGTTACCGAACCCCTCGAGCACGCTGTCGATTATAGCCTGCACGTCGACAGCGTAGTTCATCGCCCGCCGGAACTGGACGTTGGTGAACGGCTCTTTTATATCGTTCATTACCAGGAAGATACTTCGGATGCTCGGAACCGACGACGCGGTTACCCCGTCTGCCTCACGGAGGCCGGCCATCTCCGTCGGCGGCACGGCGCTTATAACGTCCGACTCACCGGCCTCCAGCGCATCGACGCGAGCGCCGGGTTCGGAGCGACCGTTGAATCGCACGGTCGGAATATCGGGCTGGTCGCCCCAGTAGTCCTCGTAGATCTCGTACTCGACGAAGGTTCCCTCCTCGTTGCTGGAGAGCCGATAGGGACCGGTGCCTCGTATGTTCGTCGTGGCGTCGATGTCGTCGCTCTCGATGAAACTCTGCTGGGTGACCCGGCCGAACGCCCCGAGATTGCGGAAGATGACCGGCACCGCGGCGTTCAGACTCAACTCGACAATCGTGTCGTCGACGGCCACCGCTTCGTCGATAGCACCGATGACCGCAGCCACCTCGCTGGCCTCGGGGTCGTTCGCCCGGTTGATACTGAACGCGATATCCTCGGTGGTACAGTCGTCCCCGTTGTGGAAGGTGACACCGTCACGCAGCCCCAGTTCCACCGTGTTCTCGTCGATACGCTCGAACTGGTCGAGCACTCGGGCGATCGGCTCGCCAGTTTCCTTGTCACGGTAGAGAAACGGCTCGTAGGCCTGATCGATGACGTTGTACGTCGGTGTCGAGTTGTCCTTCACCGGGTCGAGGTTGTCCGGGAACGCACCCTGTGTCACCGTGATACTCTCGAGACCCTGGTCAGCTCCGTTGTCGCCACCGTTTTCTGTCTGGTTGTCGCCACCGTTTTCTGTCTGGTTGTCACTGTCGTCGTCGCCCCCAACACAACCGGCGGTACTGAGTGTCACACCGGTTGCCGCTGCGCCGGCGTACTTCAGAAACGTCCGTCTGTCCGTGTCTTTCGGGTCCTGCATACCAGCATATATAGAACAAGGATAATATATAAGTGGTGGTCACTACAAGAGTTTTTTGCCGCTTCTCGTGTGCAGTAACCGTTAGCCAGCCCTCGGATGTTCACAGGAGCCCCGCCCGACAGCCGAGAGCCGCGGAGGACCGACCAGCGTCTCGTGTGATATCCGAACGATCTCTCGCGAGACGGCGGTCGAGGTTGCCGTGTCTCTCCTGTCTGGGTCGGTGACGGGTTCATCGAGAGCACACCACAGGACAGGGGTGAACGGATGGGGGGTTTCCGAGACCGAGAGCGGCGGTGCGAATCACCGACTGGACTCGACAACGTCGAGGGTATCGTCGACGGTCAGGCGGAGACTGTCCTGGTCGACGGTGAACTCGAAGGTAGCACGGAGCGGGTCGGTCGACCGGACAGTCTCGTCGTACTCGTTGAGCACCATGTCGAGGCGGTGTGCGGAGGTGGGTGCGAGCGGATTTATGTCGTGGTCGAACAGAAAGGCGAGCAGTTCGGGTGAGGGGAGCACCCCCCAGGCGGCGGCACAGCCGGTCGAGTAGATGCAGTTCGTGCAGTGCCCGGTGAGTCGGACGGCGAAGTTCGTCCGGCAGACGGGACAGGGACCGTCCCTGACATCGTGGTCCTCGCAGACGGACACCTCCGTCTCGACGGTGCCCGCACAGCGCGGGCAGAGCTCGTTCGCCACCGAGAGCAGTTCCAGGTTCGTCCACGTGTACGCCGCCTGGAGAATCTCGACCGGCGTCCGGTTCTGTATCCCGGCCGGCGGAAAGGGGAGTCGCCCGAGATAGCCCGTGTCAGCCTGCTTCGGGCCACCGACCCGACCCCAGGACTGGTCCCACCGTCCGTGGCAGTCCGAACAGAACATCTCGACGCTGCCGTCCTGCCACTGTATCTCGAGCTGGCGGCCACAGGACTGGCAGTTGTCCGCGACGGCTGTCCGCTCGAACTCAGGGTCCTCGGTGACAGCGCCGGAGAGGATCGCCTCGACGACGCGACGCCCTGGCGGGCCGAGCGCGTACCCCGGCTCGGTTTTCCTGACAAAGTGCCCCACGAGCTTGTCGAGGTGGTAGTTGAACTGTGCGGAGTCCGAGACATCGATCCGCTCGTACAGCGAGGAAAACGAGAGTGCGTCGTCCGCAGCACCGAGTTCGCGCAGTATCTGCACCCGAATCTCGTTCCCGAGTGTCGAGAACGCGTCGTCGGGTGACAGACACCGCGTTTCTTTGTTCTGGCTCATGTACATCTGTTTTCCTTCCAGATAGATAAATCACTCCGCCGTTCTCGCGCCCTCGGCACAAACTCGCCTGGGCAGGGTGACAGGGACACGTGTCTGTGCGAACGACGACACAGCGACGCACAGACGGCGGGACGGCGTGTAGACCGCGACAGAGGGCGGATACAGACTGCGCCTACAGACCTCGCACAGTGAGACGACAGCCGTGGCCGGGGTATCCGGAACCCTTAGAAGGAACCGGTTCGGAAAAGTAGGTATGGGACTGTTCCGTTCGAGCGAGGTCGTCGGGGTTGCCGGGTCGGCACTCGATTTTGCGCTGGCGGCCTCCGAGGAGGCCCATCCTCGCGAGTATATGGGGGTGTTACGCGGTGAGGCCGCAGGCAGTGTCGGTGTCGACGCGGACGGAACGATTCTCACAGAGGTTCTGGTCATCCCGGGGACAGAGTCGAACCCGACGAGCGCGAGTTTCAAGCCGACACAGGTGCCGAACGACCTGAGCACCGCGGGGTCGATTCACTCACACCCGAACGGTGTGTTGCGGCCGAGTGACGCCGACCTGGCGACGTTCTCGAGAAACGAGGTACACATCATCGTCGGCGCGCCCTACGGTCCGGACGACTGGCAGGCGTTCGACAACGACGGCCAACCGATCGACCTGCCGGTGTACGAGATCGACCCCCCGGAGGAGTCGTTTTTCGATTTCACCCAGGAGGACCTCGACGCGCTCGACGAGGACGAGCGATGACGCGGGTAATCGCACAGGGCACCTTCGACCTGCTCCACCCCGGCCACGTCCACTACCTACAGGAGGCCCGTGCGATGGGTGACCGACTCGACGTCATCATCGCACGCTCGACGAACGTCACCCACAAGCAATCGCCGGTGGTCTCCGACAGACAGCGGGTCACGATGGTCGGCGCGCTCGACCCGGTCGACGGCGCTCACCTCGGCCACCCCGAAGATATCTTCATCCCCATCGAGGAGATGGACCCCGACGTGATCGCGCTCGGCCACGACCAGCACCACGACGAGGCGGCGATCGAGTCGGCGCTGGCCGACCATGATATCGACTGTGCGGTCGAGCGTGCCTCCGAACGTCGACCGGAGTTCGACGGGGAACTGCTCTCGACACGCCAGATAATCGACCGTATCGTCGAGGAACGCGCGTAAGATACCTCACCTTGGTGTGAGCCAGCACCGACAACTGGGTGATCACTCGAAGTCGGTGAGCACCGGATACCGGTGTTCACCGGGAACCTGACTCGACAGTGTCAATCGCATCCTGGGGTGTAGCCGTCTCCGGCGGAGAGAGATGCGCTGTTCAGATACGAACCGGTCGAAAGACAGTTTCCACAGACTGTGCTGGGCAACTGCTCCGGGTGGTGTAGAGATCTCCGATATCGGCGCCGATGAGACGCCCGGGTCTCGAGC
>KB659968.1_pt339 | contig 22769 bp, 25 predicted proteins | sample 558768 | NCBI scaffold set KB644980.1 | reverse complement strand
CCACTGCGGACTGTTTCGTTTGTCGACGCGCCGGGCCACGAGACGCTGATGGCGACGATGCTCGCCGGCGCGTCGTTGATGGACGGCGCGGTGCTCGTCGTCTCGGCGACCGAGGACGTGCCACAGGCCCAGACCGAGGAACACCTGATGGCCCTCGATATCATCGGGATCGACAACATCGTCATCGCCCAGAACAAGCTGGATCTCGTCGACCGCGAGCGCGCGATGGACAACTACGAACAGATTCAGGAGTTCGTCGCGGGAACGGTCGCCGAGGACGCCCCAATCATCCCGATCAGCGCCCAACAGGAGACCAATCTCGACGTGCTGATCGGTGCAATCGAGGAGACGATCCCGACGCCGGACCGCAGCGACGACGAGGACGCCGAGATGTACGTCGCCCGGAGCTTCGATATCAATCGCCCGGGCACGACGTGGGAGGATCTCGCCGGCGGCGTCGTCGGCGGCAGTCTCGTCAGCGGCGAACTCTCGGCCGACGAGGAGATCGAACTCCGCCCCGGCCGCCAGGTCGAGGAGGGCGGCCAGACGGAGTGGCGGCCGCTGACGACGACGATCCGGTCGCTGCAGGCCGGCGACGGCGCGCCCGACTCGGTCGGGCCGGGCGGCCTCATCGGCGTCGGTACCGGCCTCGATCCCAGCCTCACGAAGGGTGACTCGCTGGGCGGCCAGATCGCCGGTGACCCCGGCACGCTACCGCCGACGCGGCACGACTTCGAGATGGACGTGGAACTGCTGGATCGTGTGGTCGGCGAAACCGACGAGGTCGAGGAGATCTCGACGGGTGAACCGCTGATGTTGACCGTCGGCACCGCGACGACGGTCGGCTCCGTGACCAGCGCGCGCGACGGCGAGTGTGAGGTCACGCTGAAACGGCCGGTCTGTGCGCCCGACGGCGCGACCATCGCCATCAACCGGCGGGTCGGCGCGCGCTGGCGACTGATCGGGATCGGCACACTGCAAGCGTAGGATGGTTGTCGTCGGAATGGATACCAACGCACTCATGATGCCGGTCGAATGTGATATCCGTGTGTTCGACGAACTCGACCGGCTGTTCGGCCGCGATCTGGCCGACACCGTCGTTCCGTCGGCCGTTCTCGACGAGCTGGACGACCTTGCTGGCGGCCACGGCGAGGCCGCGACCGCCGCCAGCGTGGGCAAGATCTTGCCGAGCGCTGTCGTGTCGTCGAAACGAACGTCTCATATGCCGACGACGCAATTGTGGAGCTAGCCACAGACGGCGAGTTCGACTACGTCGTCACGAACGACGCCCCACTGCGTGATCGTCTCCTATCCCACGGCGTTCACGTGGTCAGCAGACAGGGCGAGACAAACCTCGGGATACAATCACCATAATATGTACAAACGGGTACGACTCACAGATACGGTCGAAGTACCGCCGGAGAAACTGGCGGACGTGTCGCACGAGCGGGTCAAGCGCCTGCTGCAGGACAAGCTTGAGGGACGTATGGACGAGGACGTCGGCAGCGTCGTCAGCGTTATCGAGGTCCACGATATCGGCGAGGGAACCGTGCTGCCGAACCGGCCCGGCGTCTACTACGAGGCCGAGTTCGACGCCCTCACGTTCGATCCCTCGATGCAGGAGGTCACCGACGGCACCGTCGTCGAGGTCGTCGAGTTCGGTGCGTTCGTTGGTATCGGCCCTGTCGACGGCCTGCTGCACGTCTCCCAGATCTCCGACGAGTATCTCGCCCACGACGAGGAGAACCAGCAGCTCGCCTCGACGGAGTCCGACGAATCACTCGCTGTCGACGACGCGGTCCGCACGCGGATCGTCACCAAGAGCATCGACGAGCGGAATCCGCGTGACTCGAAGATCGGTCTGACGGCCAAACAGCCCGGCCTCGGCAAACACGAGTGGCTGGAGCGGGCCCGCAAGCGACGCGAGCAGGACGCGACGGCGGAGGGAGCGTAGATGGCAAGCGACCGGCTGGCCTGTCGTGAGTGTCACTTCGTCAACGAGCCAGACAAACAGAACTGCGAGAACTGTGGCTCATCCAGCCTCACCGAGGACTGGGCCGGCTACGTCATCGTCACCCACCCCGAGGACAGCGAGATCGCCACCGAGATGAACGTCAGCAACCCTGGCAGCTACGCGCTGAAGGTTCGGTAGCGTGCTCACGCTTCCGGCCGCGTTGCGGAGCGAACTCAAGGACCCGCTGGGCGAGGTTTATACTGATTCCGAATCACTCCTGTCGGCCGCCGCGGCCCACGGGTCGACTCCAGATACGGTAGTGATCAGCGTCGGCGATGTCGTCACCGCCCGCCTGCTTGAGGCGGGCCGCCAGCCCGACGTGGCGGCTATCGACGGCCGCACCGAACGCGAGCCTATCGACGACGAGATCGACGCGATCCTCGACGGCCTCACCGGCCGGCGCGTCCGCGTCGAGAACGAGTCGGCGACGCTCTCGGAGTCACTGTTGACCGCCCTCCGAGACGGAATACACGGCGAGACTGACGACCCCATCACGATTAGCGTCGATGGCGAGGAGGACCTGGCCGCGTTGCCGGCCATCGTCCTCGCCGAGACCGGGTCAAGCGTCGTCTACGGCCAGCCCGGCGAGGGGATGGTTCACGTCGCCGTCGACGACGCCGTCACCGCAACGGCCCGCGATCTGCTCGCGCGGTTCGACGGCGACACCGACGCCGCGCTGGCGATCCTCGACGCTGACGGGCCCGACTGACGATGCGTGAGTCCCACCCAATCGAGCAGGCCGTCGGCATCGACTACGCCGTGAGCGACGCCGACGGGATCGGCGGCGAACTCCGGGTCGACCCCGAGGATTTCAGAGTCGATGAGATAGAAAACTTCGATGCCGAACCGCTCGATGCCGACCCCGGCGCCTACCCCGAAATCCTCCTGCGCGCGACGCTGCGCTCGTGGGATACCAACGATTTCGCCGCCCGGCTCTCCGACGCGCTCGATATGAGCCGCGAGCGGGTCTCGTGGGCAGGGACGAAGGACAAACACGCGGTGACGACACAGCTGTTTTCGGTTAGCGACGGCGATCCCGACGCCATCGTCGGCCTCGATATTCGGGATGCCGAGATCGATGTACTCGGTCGAACTGGTCGGCCGATCTCATTCGGCGACCTCCACGGAAATCGCTTCGAGATTCGGGTCCGGGAGACCGTCGACGACGCGGGCGACCGGGTAAGCGAGATCACGGATGACCTGCGAGCATTCGGTGGCGATAGCGACAGCGGAGACGGCATTCCCAGCGACGACGACAACGGCGACACCACCGTCGTCGTTGGCGTTCCAAACTGGTTCGGCCAGCAGCGGTTCGGCAGCCGGCGACCGATTACTCACGAGGTCGGGCTGCATATCGTTCGCGACGAGTGGCGTGAGGCCGTGCTGTCGTATGTTGCTAACCCCTTCGAGACGGAACCCGACGCAACGCAGGCGGCCCGCGAGTTCGTCGCCGACGAGGCCGCCAGCGATGATCCCGACTGGCAGGCCTGTCTCGACGAACTGCCGGGCCAGCTCGGCTACGAGCGGTCGATGGTTCACCGGCTCGCCGAGGACGGCGCGTCGACACCGGCCGAGTTCCGGCACGCGCTGGAAGCCGTCCCGTGGAACCTCCAGCGGCTGTTCGTCAACGCCGCCCAGTCGTACGTGTTCAACCGCATTCTCTCGGAACGCCTGCGCCGTGGGCTACCGTTTGACCGTCCGGTCGACGGGGACGTGTGCTGTTTCGTCGATAGCGATGCGCCCGACGCGCTGTCCGCCCCCGACACCGACCGGCTGCAGCGCGTCTCGGGGAGCCGGGTCGACGTGATGGAGCGCCACTGCGCCCGTGGCCGGGCGTTCGTGACCGCGCCGCTGATCGGTACCGACACCGAGCTGGCCGACGGCGAGCCCGGCGAGATCGAACGCGAGATCCTCGCCGACGACGGGCTAGCGCCGGGTGATTTCGACCTGCCGGGCGAGTTCGCATCGAGTGGCACCCGGCGGGCGATTCTGGTGCGAACCGAGCTGGAAGTCGATCCCTTCGAGCCGACCTTCGCGTTCGCGTTACCGAGCGGGTCGTATGCGACCGCGCTGCTGCGGGAGTATCTGAAGAGCGATCCGCTCGCACTCTGATTTATCGCGATATGAAACGCCGCCAACAACAGGGGGTGACCGTCGTGGGCTACCCGAGGAGGTAGCGCAGCCACGGTCGTTGATTGACGAGCTCGGTTTCTTCGAGGATCGCGTCGACACCGGCGATCCGACCGGCCGCGAGCACGCCGACGATGACGAACATCAGCAGGCCGAGCGTGTCACCGTTGACGTAGCCGTGGGTCCAGCTGGCGTTCCCGAGGTAGAACAGCGTCATCAGGAACACCCCGAAGAACGCCGCCAGCCGGATCAGCGCGCCGACGATGAGCCCCAGCCCGATCAGGAACTCACCCACCGGGATCATGAAATTCGTGAACTCCAGCAGCCACGGCGTCTCGGCGACGAACCCGAAGAGCCACGCGATGGGGCTCTGAGCGTTGGCGAGATAGCCCGTCGCGTCGAACGGCTGCCCGGCGACGAAGGCGAACCTCGTCCAGCCAGCGTGCAAGAACCAGTAGCCGGTCACGAGCCGCACGAGCAGCAGCGTGTAGCCGGCCCCGGTGCCGAGATCGTCGAACTGCCGTCGGAGCCCGAAGCCAGCCGTCGTAGTTTGATTTGTTGTCATTGTCGCTCCCTCACATCTAAAGAGAGGCAGTATATCGGCTTAAACCGCTACGTGGGTTCTCAACCGATGGGAACCGTCCGTCGGAGACGAACGAAGTTTTATCGGCTGATCACCAGCCTCCGGTATGGAGTGCCAGCAGTGTCACGCCGACCTCGACCGCCCGGGTGACTACTGTCTGGTCTGTAACACCGCCAACTGCGACGCCGTCGTCGCCGTCTTCGAGCGCGATGCGGCGACGCTGACGATGCTCGACGGCGAGGAGATCCGCGGCGAGACGACGATCACGACCGTCCCCGAGGCCGACGACGATCACGACGACCGCGCGATGGTCGTCGAACTCCGGAACTTCGCGGGCCGGGTCGCCGACGAGATCCGCCGGAAACGCCCCGAAGCCGTCTTCGCGGCCGGCGAGCGCGACCCGATCCGGGAGACCCGCACGCAACTCCACTACGAGTTCTACCGCGTGCCGGCCGACGACGCCGTTCAGACAGTCCTCGACCGCCGCGGCGAGGAGACGCTCGCGGTCGTCGACATCCCGCCACGCGAGAAGATCGGCGGGAGCCACTCGACGATCATCGGCGGCCGTGACGGTCGCAACGCGATCAGCCTCGTCGCCGACCACCCGCATATCAAGAAGATCATCCCCGGCCCGATCGACGCCGGCGGGACGGGCTCACAGCGCAGCCTTCGGGCCAAGATCACCCGCGCCGACGACAACGGCAATGTCCGGCTGCTGTTGCGTGACGGGTCGAGCGTGCAGGAGAACCGGCTGGTGACGACCGCCAGCGATCTTGCGGCGGGCGAACGCGTCCGGGCGGACCTCAACGCGGCGCTCGACGACGCCGAGCTCCAGTAGCCGGTTTGTCGGTGACCCCTCCGTTCTGCCCCACTGTGCTGGTACTCTGTTCGCCGCCAGTAGCCACACGCAGTGGCGTCTCTCCCTGTCGGTGCCGGGATGGCTGTCTCTATATTTGGCTAAATATTTCTACTTCACCATAGTAACCTAATATAACTAAATGTATATTCTCTAAATTCGCATTTTCACTGGACGTTCATTATAGAAACTTGGAAAAAACTTATTACTACAGATTGAGTAATTCCTCTTGCGACGACGATGGAGGCACCCCATCTATGAGTGCACACACAGACGGGCAGTCTGTTAGCGAAACGTCTGCCGAACACACGTCCCCGCCAGTACCGAGCGTTTCAACCACCGTTCACAACGATGTCCCAACGTCCCTCCCGCGAACGGAGATGACCATCTACCGGGATACGGAGATAGTGATCCGCATCCGGCCGAGTGAGCCCGCCATGGACGACGACCTCTGCCTGACGATGTACATGCACGCAGGCAGCGAGACGGCGACCCTGACCCCCGCGGAGACCTCCTACTGGGATGACACGGAGTTCGACGACTCCCCAAACACGGTCAAGGCCCTCCCGGAGTCGCTCTACGACCGCTACGTCGAGACGGTCGAGACGGTCACGGATCGTCTCGATGTCGAGATCGCCGAGCCGGTCTCCGGGTATGGCCGCTGTCACCGTCGCCACGACACCCTCGGCAAACACGGTGTCGTGTCGTTCCGGACGCGGTTCGCATAATCACACCACCCCCGGGCCTCACACATGACACCCCCACAGAACACGGACGCCACCAGTCGCTTCGAGACGCTGTTCGAGCAGCTCTCCGACCCGGTCGTCGAGTTCAGACAGGACGACGACGGCGAGCCGATCATCGTTGCCGCCAACGCGGCGTTCCGTGACGTGTTCGCACCGGCCGAATCGGTTGTCGGTCGCCCTCTCAACGAGCTGATCGTCCCCGCTGACCGCCGCGACGAGGCCGCTACCTTCGATCAGCGAACCGCCGACGGCAAATCGAACCGGGCCGTCATCGAGCGCGTGACCTCCGAGGGCCGTCGGAAGTTCCTCTACCGTGGCGTCCCCGCCGGTGACGGCCGCGGCTTTGCGATCTACTCGGATGTCACCGAGAAACTCCGGCAGGAACGCCATCTTGACGTGCTCCAGCGCGTCCTCCGGCACAACCTCCGCAACGATGTGAACGTCATCACCGGCGAGGTCGAGCGCGCGCTGGAGCACGCCGAGAGCGAGGAGACGCGTGCTGCCCTCAGATCGATCGAGGAGACGGCCAACGGCCTCACACAGCTCTGCACCGAGGCACAGACCATCCGCAAGGTACTCAGTGAGCCCACACCGCTGGACTCGACCGATCTTGCATCGATCCTCGATACGGTCTCGACGGACTGCCTGCGCCGGTTCACGCAGGCCACGATCTCCGTCGACTGTCCGGACACCCTCTCGGTACAGGCCGACAGTCGACTCCAGATTGTCGTGGACGGGCTCGTCGACAACGCCGTCCGGCACAACACCGCCTCGATGCCGAAGGTGATGCTGCGGGCGGGCGTCGTCGACGACGACACCGTCGAACTCGCTGTCGCCGACAACGGGCCCGGGATTCCGGAAACCGAACAACAAGTCATCACCGCCGAGGAACAGATCTCGCCGCTCTCACACGGCAGCGGGCTGGGTCTCTGGCTCGTCAAGTGGCTTACCGAGCGCTACGGTGGCAGTCTCGCTATCGACACATCGCCCGAGGCCGACCTCACAACTGACACGTCGCTCGACACCGGTGCCGCCACCGACACAGCGGCCGCTGGCGACAGGTCGATGGATATCGGTACCGTCGTGCGTGTCCGGCTCCCACAGGCCTAAGAACTATCTCGTCCCGGCACCGCCGAGACATGTCGCTCACTTCTGTCAGTCCTGTCTCTCAGGGGTACGCTGTCGGCAAAAGGTAGGGGTAGGGTGAACCAAGGCCGTTCGTGCCCCGGTTCTCAATGTTGAACACGGATATCCTGTGACTGCGACCAACACCCACAGGGCACTCAGTTCTTGGCGAGATTGCATAATAAAAGCCCGCTCTAAATTATTGAATATGATAATAAAGTTGGCTCTCTGGAATCGACGGATCGATATATCGTCTCTCTCCGCGCGTCAATCTGTGTTTCGTTCAAAAACTAGGTGGGGGAGGGGTGCCCCCAATCCGGGCGGGACAAACCGACGAAACGCTCCGGACGATAGATTGTGGATCGAGTAGTCGTTCACTCGGGCTTGGATGAACGACTGGTTACAAGTTTGAGTAAAGAAACTAAAATCCACTGTTGGGTAGTATATTAGGTGTGAGAGACAGATATTGATTCATATGTTTGTGTATATCGTTACAAAATGATTGCATGTTTTTCCATCATGGGACGGTGCCGACTGCTATCGGACGTTCGTGAACTCGAAACGCGCGCCGCCGTCGAAGCTCTCGGTGAGTTCGACCTCCCAGCCGTGGGCCTCGGTGATCTGTCTGACGATCGAGAGCCCGAACCCGGTGCCGTCCGTTCGTGTCGTCTCCCCGGCATCGAAGACGGACTCGCGTCGCCCCTCGGGAACACCCGGCCCGTCGTCCTCGACAAAGAAGCTGAACGTCCCGCTTGACGGCGCGCGCGTCGAGGTGTACATCACGTTCTGCAGCCCGACCCGGATCGTCACCGCGCCGTCGCTGTGTTCGATAGCGTTCCGAAACAGGTTTTCGAAGATGTGTGAGAGCCGGTTGGGATCGCCGTGGGCAGTGAACTCGTCGACGACCCGGAGTTCGGCGGCGTCGCTCTCGACGACATCCCAGCAGTTCTCGACGAGCTCGTCGATCTCGATTGGCTCCTTCTCGTCGACGGTCTGTCCCTCCCGTGCCAGCGTGAGGGTGTCCTCGATGATATCTTCCATCCGGTCCATCGCGTCCGCGACTGTCCCCAGATGCGGACTGTCGCACTCGGCCTGTGCGAGATCAAGTCGCCCCTGTGCGACGTTCAGCGGGTTTCGCAGGTCGTGTGACACCACGCTGGTGAACTCTTCAAGTCTCTCGATCTGTCGTCTCAACTCCTTTTCGCGCTCGCTTCGTTCGAGTTCGTACCCCACCCACTGGGCCAGCGTTTTGACAGTTAGTTTCTGGGCCTCGATCAGCTGTGGGTCCCGTGGCTCGCGGCCGGCGAAACACAGCGATCCATACACCTCGTCGTCGAGCATGATCGGCGCGCCGACGTAACACTGGAGTCCAAGCTCCGAGTACGGTGTCAGCTCCGCCAGTGCCTCGTTGGTGGCAGCGTTGCTGATGCCAACCGGCTCGGTTTCGTTGACGACGAGCTGGCAGTAGTTGTCGCTCAGCGCGCTCGTCATGCCGACGGTGATGTCGTCGTGATCGCCGGCGACCGAGAGCACTTCGAGCGTTCCCTCCTCCAGCCGCGTCGCGTAGGCGACCGGGTAGCCGAGTTCGGCCGCACCGATGTCAAGGGCGCGGTCGAGCTTCTCCTCGAAGGAGAGCTCGGACTGGTTCGTGACCTCATACAGCTGAGAGATAGCCGATGTCGACTGCCGCCACGGGTCGGCGGAGTGTTTCTCGCCGGCGTAACTGACCGAGCTCTCGATCCGGGTTGCCAGCAGCTCGTACTGGGAATCGGTTTCCGTTCGCGGGACGTAGTCGGTCGCGCCCGCGGCGAGAGCTTTGCCGATCAGATCGACCGACTCGGGGTCGGTGAAAAGCAACACCGGGAGATGCGGGTCCTGCTCGTGGATTTCGGTGATAAAACCGAGCACATCGATTTCCTCGGTCGGCTCGATGACGATACACTCGAAGGGCTGGCTGTCGTACTCCTCGTGGGCTACGGCCGCTGATTCGACAGTCACGACCGAGAACGTCCGGTCGGCTGTCAGCGTCTCCGCCGCCTCGTCGAGCGGATCAAGAGTCCCCGGAACTCCTAGATGTAACACCCGCAGGGTGGACATTGACGGGCATACCGAGTGAACGATAATAAATATTGGTTTACAAATGGCTCTTAGGTCGGCAGTCGGTGTCGGGTTTCAGCAGAGCGTTGCCACCGTCTCCGCGACCGCGTCAGCAGCCGCACGCACCGCAGAAAGCCGCACGTACTCCCGGCTGCTGTGGGCGACAGCCCCCTCGTCGTCGGCCAGCACGCCCGGGCCGAACACCACGGTCGGTGCGTGAGCGGCGAAATACGATGCCTCGGTTGCGGCCTCGAACGCCCGCAGCTCGCCGCCGCTGGCGGTCTGCAGGGTCTCAACGATTGCTGTGTCGCTGTCGGTGACAAACGGGTCGGGAAACGGTGTGTCCGCCCGGAGCAACGCGACGGTGACGCGCCGCTCGGGGAACCGGCTGGTCAGATAATCTGCCAGTGACGCCCGAAATCCATCGCTGGTCTCCGGTGGGACGCTCCGGCGGTCGACGGTGAGGTGGCACTGATCCGGAACGCGGTTGGTTGTGTCGCCGCCGTCAAGCACTGTCGGTGTTAACTTCGGCGCGCCGAGCAGGGAATTCGTGCCTGTTTCGGTCGCCTCGTCGAACTCGGCCAGCGCGGTCAGCACGTCGCCGATCAGGTACATCGGGTTCTCGTTGGCCGGCACGCTGGCCGCGTGACCGCCCGCGCCGTCGACCGTGATCTCGGCCTCACACTGGCCGCGGGCGGCGAGACAGACATCCTGATCGGTCGGCTCGCCGACAATGTAGGCGTCGGCGTCGAGTGTGCCCGCGAGACTGGCCGCACCGATCTGGGTCGTCTCCTCGTCTGGCGTGATCGCAAGCGTCAGTGTGCCCTTGTCGGGTTCACTCCGGAGAAACGCCGCGAGCAACGCCGCCAGCGGTCCCTTGGCGTCGCAGGCCCCCCGGCCGCGGACGGTGCCGCCGTCATGCTCGTATGGGACGTGTGGGGCAACGGTGTCGATGTGGGTGTTGAGAACGATGTGCGGTGAGGCTGTGGTATCCTCGTCAATCACGCCACCCCCGCCGCGACTGACGACCACGTTGCCGTCGTCGTCAACGCGTGGCGGATGGCCTACGTCGGTCAGCGTCTCGACGAGCAACTCGCGCATCTCGTCGACGCTTTCGTGAGAGGGCGTCTGGACGGCCTCGGCGTGGAAGGCCTCGATATCGAAGCCAGCCGTTGCCGCGGTCACTGTTCGACCCGGGTTACGTCGTCGAGCGTTTCGCGCCGCCGGACGACGCGGTTGTCGCCGTCTTCGAGGGCGACCTCGGCGGGCCGGGGCTGGGAGTGGAACTGACTGGCGAGTTCGTAGCCGTACGACCCCGCGTTGCCGATCGCAAGGATATCGTTTCGCTCGGGCCGGGCGATAGGGCGGTCGGTTGCGAACACGTCCGCGCTTGTACAGACCGGGCCGCCGACGGTGACCGGGTTCGGCCTCGCGCTCGGGCGCGGTGACATTCCGCATCGGATGGTAGGAGCCGAACATCGCCGGGCGGATCAGGGTGGCAAGGCTGGCATCGACGCCGACGACCGTTGACGCGGGCGTTTCCTTGATCGTGTTGACGGTCGTCAGAATCAGGCCGGCGTCGGCAACGATGTAGCGGCCGGGTTCGAGTTTGAGCTGAGCATCGATCTCGCCGACCGCATCCCGCACCATCTCGCTCGTCTTATCAAGATCAAGCGGTGGTTCGTCCTCGTGGTAGGGCACGCCGAACCCGCCGCCGACGTCGACAAATTCGAGGTCGCCGACGCGGCGGGCCATCTCGCCGACGCGTTCGATGGCTTCGCAGTGATCCTCGAGATCGTCGGTCAGAACGCCGCTGCCCGCATGGGAGTGGAGACCGACGAGATCGAACTCCTCGCGGACGCGCTCGGCAACCGCGGGCACCCGCTCGTAGGGAATCCCGAACTTGGCATCGTTGCCGGTGGCAACCTTCTCGTGGTGGCCGGTGCCGATACCGGGGTTGATCCGGATGGCGACGCGGCCGTCGTAGCCGCGTTCGGCGAGGCGGTCGAGGGTGTCTGTCGCACCGATCGTGATCGTCAGGCCGGGGGCGTCCTCGGCAAGATCGACGGCATAATCGAGATCGTGGGCCGGCGGGTTGACCGCGGTGTACTGGATAGTGTTTGGGTCGGCTCCGGCGTCGATCGCCCGTTTGATCTCACCACCGGCCGCACACTCGATATCCGCGCCGACATCCAGCAGCGACGAGAGGACAGCTTGGCCAGTGTGCGATTTCGCGGCGTACATAACGTGGGCGTCGGGAAACGCCGCGGTAAACCGCTGGTAGTTTGCTTTCACGCGATCGAGATCCATCACGTACAGCGGCGTGTCGTGGGTTGCCGCAAGCGATCGAAGCCGCTGGTCGTTCCAGTCGGCCACACGGCGAACCGGGGGCGACGATGTGAGATCAGGAGCAGCCATTACCTACTATGGGGGCGGTCAGCGATTCAATGCTTTGGTTCCGGTCGCCGCGATCGTGAGTATCAGCCCGTGGCGTTGGCTGGCTCGTAGCTGATCGATGGCTCCTGGCCGGGTTCGACCGGGATGCGCTCGATAACCGAACCGTCGGAGTCGCTGATCACGATGTAGTAGTCGACGCCGGCTTCGTCCGGTGCGGGTTCGGTATCGACGCCGTCGACTGCCTCCGCATCACCGGTGGCGACAAACTCACGGACGGCTTCGGTGTCGCCGAGTTCGACTGCCTCCTCGGTGCTCGCGCTGACGAACACGCTCCGGCTGATGTCGGTGTTGTCGATCGGGACCACCTTGCTGTGCCACCACAGCTGATCGTTGAGGAACACCGGGATCGGCTCGACAACCCGGAAGTTGTCGCCCCAGCCGGTCTGTGAGTCCGCGCTGCGGACAATTCCCATCGCCCGTTCGGGTCCGGTCAAAGTCTCGCCATCCGAGCCAAAGAAGCGATACTCGCCGGTGGCGGCATCGATCAGCCAGACCTCGTCGAGCCCACGGGTGTCGCTGCCGTAGGGCTCCATCGTCATCACGTACTGCATCTGTTCGCCCGCGAGGTCGATCACGAACGGCTGGCTGTTCCCGGTACCGGCCGGGAGTGAGGCGACCTCGACCTCACCCTTATGCCGGCCAACAACCGGGAGCTGGTTGATGATCCCGTTGCGGAAGCCCAGTGACTCGATGTACTGCCGACTGTTGTACAGCGGGTAGAGTCGCTGGCCGTCGAGAATCTCGTTATTCTGTGCTTCCTCGGGCGTCAGGTGCTCGATGGTGCCGTCGGTGTGGAGCAGTGCGCCGCCGTCCCAGACCGGGACCGTATGCGGGAGCGGCGTCAGCCGCCACTCGTGGCCCGTTTTCGGGTAGTACATGTAGGCCTCGCCGTCGTGGGTGAACTCGACGGCGTCGTCGTAGTACTGCGAGAAGTAGTCAGTCGCACGCAGGTTCCAGTCCGAGCCGCGCTGGAGGAACATCCCCTCACCGATCGCAAAATCCTGCTCGTCGTAGGCGGTGATCTCGCGGTCCTCCATCCGGGTCATATCGGAGAGCAACACGCCGCGCTGGTTGTCGAGGAGCTTGTTGCGAAAGCCATCCGGCTCGATGGCGTACGACCATGCCAGCGAGCCATCCTCGGCGCGAGCGATATCACTCGGCCCGAGTCGATGGGTCCGGTAGGACACCGACCCACGGGTCTGGACATCCGCAACCGCACGGGGGGCAATGCGGGGGTTTTCCGGGTTGATCTGGGGGAGTTCGTCGATCTCGGTTGCCTCACTCATCGTATCCTGCGCCAGCGTTCGCTCGGTTACCATTCCGGCCGGCACCGAGTAGACGAAACTGACGAGCAACAGTGCGGTGAACACGACGACAAGCAGCCCGAGTTTCTGATTCGATGACTCCGGCAGCGCCGCCGAAATATCGCCGGAGAATCCCGAGACCGGCGCCGCCGCAAATGGGGGCAGAAACCACAGGACGAGTCCGACGAGCGTCGTCGCTCCGATGACGAGCAGCCCGGACGGGCTGTAGAGTGTCTGATACACCAGGCCGTGAACCAGCGGCCGGACCGCGTAGATGACCGCCACAACGAGTAACAGGCCGATCGCCCGGATTGTGAGGTGTCGCTGGAGGTTGACATCGGCGAATTGGAGCCCGGAGCGTTCGCTCATGCCGCTACTTCGCCGAGGAGGGTGTTGGCCCTTTCTATTCGCGTAGGGCGTCCTCCTGCTGAGTTGCCTCCAGCGTTTCCTCCTCAACATCTGTGGCGACGACCGCCGGCTTGTACGCGCCGCCGTCGAAGAGGTCGTGCTCGCTGACGGAGGATTCGACGAACCGCGTGAACGCCCGCCGTTCGGACGGTAGGTGGCCGTAGACGACTTCGTCCTCGACGAGGTCGTAAACGGGAATCCGCGGCGTGAGCAGCGTGTTCTCGCCGACGATCGAGTTTTCCCCGATTTTGAAGCCCGACGTGACACGACAGCCTGCGCCGAGGGAAACGCCGTCTTCGACGATGACCGGCGCGCCCTCGACTGGTTCGAGCACGCCGCCGATCAACGTGTTGGCGCCGAGTTTGACGTTTTCGCCGAGTTGCGCACAGGAGCCGACCGTATCACAGGAGTCGACGAGCGTGCCGTCGCCGACGTATGCGCCGATGTTGACGAACGAGGGACTCATCATGATACAGTCCTCGCCGAGATAGGCGCCGCGGCGGATCGTTGTTCCGTCGGGCGTGTTTCGGGTTCCGCGCTCGGCGAGATCGTCGGTACGGCGCAGCGGGAGCACGTCGTTGTAGCTGACGCCGCCGTACTCGTGGGCTTGGTTGTGTCGGAGGGTGAAATTGAGTAGGATACCCTGTTTGACCCAGCCGTTTGCTTCCCACGAGGTCACGTCGTCGCCGGTCTTCTCGGCGGCCCGCACCTCGCCGGCTTCGAGCGCTTCGAGAAAGGCATCGAGCGTGGCGAGATCGTCGTCGGTCGCGTCGGCGGCGGTGAGACCGTCGTCGTAGCGGTTCCACAGATCGCTAATCTCCGATTTGATTGGCATACATGCGTTCTGTCGCTGAGTGGCTTGTATTCGATGGTTTCCGCAGCACAGGTGAATAGCCGGGTGACGGCCGCAAGCAGCCGCGGCGACTGCGGCAGTGAAATCTAGAGAGTCTTCGAACCAACTCACGATGCAGTTTGAAAAACGCTCATAGGTGGCGGTGAGTAATGATTGGTATATGATGATCAGCCGTTCAGTACAGTGGAGCCAGTCACCCCCGGACCGACAGCCAGTAGCGGCGAATCATGACTGATCGCACCCGCCGAGAGATTGTCGCGGCTGCCGGAGCGACTGCCAGCCTCACGCTTGCTGGCTGTCTGGGTGGTGGCAACAGCAACGCCGAAACCGAGGCTGTCGCGCTGGCCGATCATCCCCTTGGCGAGAACCTCGGTGACTGGCCACATCTCGGTCCAGACCCATTCGAGGCACCGGCGACGCTCGTTGTGCTGGATGACCCCTCCTGTCACCGCTGTGCGGCCTTCCATCAGGGTACTATCGCCGAATTACGGTCTGAATACGTCGCCAGCGGCGATCTTGCCATCGCCGTCCGACCGTATCCAGTCGTCTACGCGTGGGGCGAGCCGGCAGCCCACGCGCTCGAGGCGACACAGGCACGCGACGATGCGGCGTACTGGGGCCTACTCGATCACTATTTCACCGAGCAGAGTTCGTTTGGGACGGACAATGTGCTTACGAAGACAGAAACGTATCTTGAGAACAACACTGACCTCGACGCGACCGCTATCGTCGATGACGCTCGCTCCGAGGCATTCGCCGACCGGATCAACGCGACGCTGTCGGCTGGCGAGGAAGCCGGTGCTGGCGATATTACTCCAGCGACATTCGCGTTCGTCGATGGGACGCTGAAAACGTCGTTCAATGGCAGCCAGAGCACAACAACCGTTACAACCGCACTTGAGCTATGATCGCTGACCGGCTTCCAACACGACGTGAGGATATCCGACTCATCGGGCGCACGGTGCGGCTGGTGCTATCGATTCCAGCATATGCTGTTTTCGCGGTTGTCGCGGCAGTGACCTCGCTAACGTTGTTTAGTCTCTCACAGAACCTTACGCTGACAGCGGATCTGATCGTTGGCGGTTCGCTGCCGCTTGCGGATCGCCTCGTTCTCGTCGTCGAGCAGTACCCATTCGTCGGGACGAACTACAGCGCGGTCGACGGGGCGGCACTCCTCCTCGTCGTGTCGCTCGTCGGTGCCAACCTCACACTCGTCACCTACCATCTCCGCGAACACGACCTCTCGGCGGCCGGCAGTGGCGGCAGCCTGCTCGGCGTCGCCCTCGGCGTTCTCGGTGCGGGCTGTGCCGCCTGTGGCTCGGCGATCCTGCTGGGCGTCCTCTCGTTGTTCGGTGCCAGCGGGCTCGTGTTGCTGTTGCCACTGGGCGGGCTTGAACTCTCGCTGCTGGCGGTCATTGCGCTGGTACTGTCGACTTACTGGGTCGCCGATGGGATGCGCGGCGGAGAGATACAGGGCTGTCCGGTCACTATCGACTGATATGTTCCGCCGTACATCGCTGTTTTCGCCATCAAACCGTACCAATCTTTCGAGTAGCGAGCTACGACGGCCATAATCGCCTCGTTTCGGCATCGCGCGTCCTCAATTCATCGGGCAGGGCCCCTTCCTCTTGTGAGCTAAAGAGATATGTCACCCAGCCGCCGACGTGCCAGGCGATGTTGTCTTGGTTTATATCGCTCTGCACGATGACAGTCGCCGTGTCATACGTTTCAAGCGCGCGGTCGGCGTCGGGGTCGTAGCCATACCACTCGACGGTCGACACACCGCCGTCGATGGTTTCGACGAATGTAAGTTCGATATCAGCCTGTGAGGCGTTGGTCGTCCGCTCGAATGTCACAGTATCGGGGACGATCTCACTCTCGCCGTCGTTGAAGTAAGCCCACACGTCTTCGAGTTCGCCAACAACATACTCATTCAGCGCGTCAGTACCGCTCTCGTTGTAGTAGACATACAACATCTCGTCATCGAAGGGGTTGCTGCGCTCGGTGGCGTTCGGTCGCGGTACCGTGGCAGCGGCGATGGTTTCGTTCATGACCGACCAGTTGCCGCTATCGTTGTGTGTCAGGCCCAGCGTATGGCCGAACTCGTGGACGCCGACTTGGGTCGTACTGGTGTCGTTTAGCCGGGCGACGATCTCGACCGGCCCACGGTCGATGCCGCTTCCGACACGCGTGTTCAGTGGGGCACAGCCCAACTTCTCGTCGCGGTCGTCGCCGCACTGCGGGATTTCGTCGACGATGTGAACCGCGATATCGGGATCCGAGGTGTTGCTGTCGTAGACGAAGCGCCCCTCCCAGCCGAGTGTCGACATGTTTTGATTCCAGTACCGCAACGATTTCCTCACGAGCGGTGCGTAATCACGATTCTGATTCGCGGTCTGAGTAATCGAGACGGTGATATTCGACGATTTCCACGGGTTCTGCGGTGGTGGGTCGGTTAATAAACCGCCCGATGCAGGTTCGGCATTGTCCGGACCAACAGCGTCAGGCTGAGTATCCGCACCTACACAACCCGCAAGCAGCACCAGCAGCGTTACCGCAGCGATGGTGGTTATACGCTTCATATAGGTATTTTGAGACGATTGGATAAATAAGTCCAGCGTGAGCGATGACTAATCAGTCAGTCCAGAATGCTTCGATCCGCTCGTCAAGGCGGGTCAGTACAGTGGCGAGCACATCCTGCCACGCGTCGGGGTAGGTTTCGTCGAGACCGGGGGTCGCTGCATCCGGCGGCGGATGAACGTGCTCGCGGCTGTTATGATCGTTTGGGTGGCGATCCCAACGACAGTCCCACGAGTCGCCGCTGTGGTACTGTTCGGCGTAATGAATGCTGAAATCGTCGGTTTCGAACCACCGGATGCGGAGGTAGGCCCGCTCGATGCCGCCCGGAAAGTAACCGAGATCGTAGTCGGCGATGACAGCGTTCGGCGCGTACCTGGGCTGCCGCTCGATCCGCTCGAAACGAGTACTGCCTCGGAGGCGCGTGGCGATCCGATCGAGTAGCTCCGTATCGATAGGCCCGCGACTCGGCGTATCACCCGATTCCTCAGACATCGATTGACCGGGCGGTGTCGACGGTAGCCGAGTGGCCGCGCCGCGCCGCATCGAGCAGTGCCGCACGGCGTTCGAGCGTCTCCCACGTCGAGAGCGCCTCCCATGCGGCTTCCATGGTGGTGGTTTTGCTCGCCTCGACCAGCGACACCTCATCAGGGGATTCCGCATCAAATCGAGCCCTGTATTCGTCTATCTCCTCGATAGCCTCCGCGAGCATATCAACGATTTCGGCTTCGGAATACGCCTCCCGGAGACGGTTGATACGCCGCCACTCGAAGTAGGCGTCGTTGCGCTCATAGCGGACTGGCCGCCCGTCGTAGCGGCGAACCATCCCCATCTCGGTGAACCATTCGAGGTAGTCCCGCGCCGTCTCGGTGTCGCAGTCGGCCCGGTCGGCGATGGCCGACACCTTCGTCGGCGTCCGGATTGCGGTGACGGTGTCGAGGAGTCGCTCGCGGGTCGACTCCCCGGTGAGCAGCGAATCTGTCGACTCGAACTCGGTGAGATCGGGTGATGACTCGTCACCGTCGTACGCATCGTCGGGGATATCTGTGAAATCCATTCTTGTGGCTCCGTGGGACCGACTACGACGCGAATCGATATATATCTACTGCCGGCTGAATTATTTTAGCACCGAGCTACGCGTCGTCGATAACCTCGAAGAAGTCGTACCATCCCGGCTCGCGGCCGGCCAGCCACTCGGCGGCATCCAGCGCGCCCTCGGCGAAGATACTCCGGTCGCCGGCGCGATGCGTCAACGACAGCGTCTCGTTGCTGCCGGCGAGCAGTACCTCGTGTTCGCCCGCGATATCACCAGCACGGCGGGCATGGACGCCGATCTCGTCGTCCGAGCGGGGGGCTTCGCCCTCGCGGCCGTGGACGCGCTCGTCGACGTCGTTGCGGACACCCTCGATGTCGTCGAGCAGCGTTTTCGCCGTCCCGCTGGGGGCATCGCGTTTGGCGTTGTGATGTGTTTCGGTGAGTTCGATATCGGCGTCGGGGAGGGCGGCGGTCGCTTCCTGTACCGCGAGTCGGAGCGCAGCGACACCCCGGGAGAAGTTCGAGGCCTTCAGCACCGCCGTCGACTCGCCCGCGGCTTGCAGCGCGTCAAGTCCGCCATCGTCGAAGCCAGTTGTGCCGGTGACGAGCGCGACACCGTGGTCGGCACAGGCGTCGGCATAGGTGAGGGCCGATTCGGGACCGGTAAAGTCGACGATAACATCGGGCTCGTACTCCGCAAGGAGTTCCGCGACGTTGTCACTGGATTCAACGACGACACCCGAAACCAGTTCGTTGACCGAACTCCGGTTGACCGCGAACGCAACATCGATCCCCTCGCGGTCGGCGGCCGCCGACAGCACCTCCCGACCCATGCGACCGGCCGCGCCCGTGACGCCGATTTCGGTCATTCGCTCGTCGCCTCCGCGTCGACATCGGCAGGGTCCGCACGGTCGCTATCGAGTTCATCGAGCCGCGCCTGCAGTTCCTCGCGGTGTTCCTCTGAGAGTTCGGTCAGCGGCGAGCGGATACGCTCGGGTGCGTAGCCACGCATCGCCATCGCGGCTTTGACCGGGATCGGGTTGCTCTCGACGAACAGCTGGCGGGTGAGCGGCCCGAGTTCGTGGTGGATCGCACGAGCGAACGCGTAGTCGCCGTCGAGGGCCGCGCCGACCATCGCACAGGCTCGTTCGGGTTCGACGTTGGCGACGACGCTGATCGCGCCGTCGCCGCCCGGCCGCGAGAATCGGGAGGGTCATACCGTCGTCGCCCGAAAGGACGGCGAACTCCTTGTTGCGTGTACGCTCGATGACCTCCGAGATGCGGTTGAGGTCGCCCGAGGCGGCCTTGTAGCCCGCGATGTTCGGGTGATCGGCGAGGTCGACGGCCGTGTCGACGGCGATGTTGCGCCCCGTCCGGCTCGGGACGTTGTAGATGATCTGGGGGAGGTCGACCGCCTCGGCGATCTCCGCGTAGTGATCGTACATCCCCTGTGGCTCTGGTTTGTTGTAGTACGGCGAGATGAGCAGCAGCGCGTCGGCACCGGCGTCGGCGGCCTGCTGGGAGAGGTCCAGCGCCTCGATGGTGTTGTTCGAGCCGGTGCCCGCGATCACGGGCACGTCCTCGACGGCGTCGACGACGGCCTCGACGACCTCGACGTGTTCGGCGTGGGAAAGCGTCGCCGACTCGCCGGTCGAGCCCATGGGGACGAGGCCGTCGACGCCGGCGGCTTCGAGCCGCTGGGCGTCCTCGCGGAGCGTTTCTGTGTCGATCTCGTTGTCCTCGGTAAAGGGGGTCACCATCGCCGGGAAGACCCCACTGAAGTCGATCTGTGTCATGGTAGTGGTGGATCGGGAACGGTGTGTATAGTCGGGAGACTGTGCGAGGCGAGTAAAAAGACCCGGAACGGGGTTGCCACGCCCGCACCGAGCGATCACGCTACGCGCTTCTTGGGACGGGCGGGTCGCACTGCTATCGCCGGGCTGTCGGTCGGGGTGATAGCAGTGTGGTTCACATTCAGTCATGTGTAGCAACCGAACTTATGCGTTGTGTCTGCACCAGTTTTACTCGACACGCGAGCCACGTCGTGATCGAAACACCGATGCCGGCGGCGGCACCACACCCTGTATGCACGTTGTCGTCAACGCCGCGATGAGCGTCGACGGCAAGCTTTCCTCGCGGCGACGTGAGCAGATCGCCATCAGCGGCGACGAGGATTTCGACCGGGTTGACCGGATTCGCGCGGCCGCTGATGGCATCGTGGTCGGGATCGGCACGGTGCTGGCCGACGACCCCATCTCACGCTTGACGTGACCGACCGTCGTGTCCAGCGCCAGCGCCACGGCCGAGACGGGAATCCTGCCCGCATCGTTGTCGACTCCGATGGCCGCACGCCCACCGACGCCCGAATCCTTGACGACGAGGCGACAACCTACGTCCTCGTCGCCGAGTCAGCACCCCACGACCGCCGGGACGCACTGGCCGACGCCGGAGCCGACGTCATCGTCGCCGGCGACGACCGGGTTGATCTCGCCGTCGCGGTCGACAAACTCGCAGACGCCGGCCTCGACCGCCTCATGATCGAGGGCGGCGGCGAAATCATCTTTTCAGCCTTCGATGCCGGCCTCGTCGACGAACTCTCGGTGTACGTCGGCTCACTGCTCATCGGTGGTCGGGACGCGCCAACGCTGGCTGACGGGGAAGGATTTGTCGATGATTTCCCCGAACTCACGCTCGATGCTATCGACCGATTCGATGACGGCGTCGTCCTCAACTACACGGTTGGCGACTGAGTCACACGGCTGTGCGGCCCCACTGCACCCTCCCTCCATGCTTATATGCGATGCTACCAAATTGCATAGTATGAGCGCGACCACAACCGAGCCGATCCATGTCGACAGCGAGGATCATTTCGCGGAGTTGATCGAATCGAACCCGATTACACTCGTCGACTACTATGCCGACTGGTGTGGGCCGTGCAAGATGCTGGCCCCGACGGTTGAGGAGCTGGCGGCCGAAACCGACGCGGCCGTGCTGAAGGTCGATATCGACGAGCTTCAAGAGCTAGCCGCCGACAAAGGTGTCCGGAGCGTGCCAACGCTTGAGTTCTACCACGAGGGCGAGGCGGCCGACCGCGTCGTCGGCGTCCAAGACAAGTCGGACCTCGAAGCGGCGCTTGACGAGTTGCAGGAGTAATCGGCTGCGACGGCTCGGTGTCAGGTTGGCTCGCCGTCGCTCACTCGGTGGGCCAAGGTGATTTCTATTATTTTCGTGCCGCCACTGTGAGAGAAGTCGCTATCCCCAGAACCGGTTGAACTCGCTCGAAAGGAACTCCGGTGTCAGCCGGGTGAACTCCTCGCGTTCCTGCTGCGGAAAGAACTCCGCGACCGACCGCGGTTTACCGGGAAGATATCGCTCGCCAACGAGCACTCGCACGCCGCGCTCATCGGGGCCACGGAGCACGCGCCCGAGTGCCTGTCTGACCTGTCGCACCGCCGGCACGGTCAGTGCGTACTCAAACGCGTTGTCCTCGCCGAAGCGGTCGCCGTAGGCATGTCGGACTGCCTGCACGCGCGGCGAGCCGACATTGACCAGCGGAATCCCGAAGACAGCACATGTGTGGAGGGCGTCACCCGCGTAATCGACGCCCTCGGTGAGTGTTCCGCGCGTGCTCGTGACTAACACGGCGTGGTCGTCAGCGAGAAAGCCCTGCCGGAGGGCGTCGGTCGTCTCGTGGCTGGATGACTCGTCGAGATAGACCGGCTTGTCGACCTCATCGCGGAGCCGTTCGGCCGCCCACGCTGCCTCGGCGTAGTTCGGATAACAGAGCATGACGTTGCCGTGGCTGCGGGCGATCTCGCGGGCGACGTAGGCGTACCGGTCCCGGGTACTGTTATCGGGTCCGGCTGGATCGCCGCGGTTCCGGGCGGTAAACCGCTCCACGTCGACGATCCAGCTTTCGCGGTTGGCTGCGGGAAACTGCAGGTCGTAACTCCGGCGGTCGACGCGTCGGGCGGGCGTTGCCGGCTCCTCATCTGTTCCGGCGTTCGCGTTGGTATCGCCTGCGGCCAGCGACGACAACCCGCTGACCGCCTCGAACACGTCGAGCGGTTCGAGCGTCGCGCTCATCAGGACGCCGCCGCCGAACTCGTCGAGCATCTCGCTGACCTGCTCGGCGGGGATGCAGTTGTACATCTCGAAGGCGGCGTTGTAGGCGGCCAGCCACGGCTGTTCGGGGTTCCGACGGTCGGCGTCAGTCGGCTCCAGCGTGATCTCCCGGAAGAACGCGGTGTGATCGCGCGTCCACCACTGCCCAAACCGCACCCCGACGGCGGTACAGACGCAGTCGCGGTCGACGCCGAGTTGCGTGAGCGTGTCTTCGACCGCGCTGCCAACGGTTCCGAGCGTTCGGAAGAAGCCGCCGTCGTAGCCGGCCCCCTCGGCCCATTCGGTAAAGGCGTCGCGCTCGGCGGTTTCTGGATCGCGGAGTTCGATTTCGATCCCTTCGTCCGGTAGTGAATCGAGATAACCGCTCTCGTAGCCGTCGAACCGCTCGGCCAGCACCTCGTCGACATGCGCGTCGAGCCAGCTGGCTGCCTCGCGGTAGAACGTCTGGGCCTGCTCGAC
>KB659968.1_pt163 | contig 22810 bp, 37 predicted proteins | sample 558768 | NCBI scaffold set KB644980.1 | reverse complement strand
CTTTGCGTTCGCCGAAGCCGAAAACGAGGAGGTTGGTGGGCTGTACGCCGAGGGAGACGTGATCCACGCCTACGCCCACTGTGCCTGTGGGGCCGATTTCAGCCAGAAGTGGGTGGCCGATCGGTCGGATTAATAACCGAGAGCTCTGACAGCGGGAAGGTAGCTTTTTGCCATCGACCCACATACGGGCTCGTATGCGAATCATTGTCATCGGATACGGCCGGGTCGGTGCTCGCACGGCCCGCGTGTTAGACGAGGAGGGCTACGATGTTGTCGTCGTTGACAACGACCGCGAGAAGGTCGATCGCGCCAGCGAGACCGGGCTGACCGTGATCCACGGCGACGGGGTCGACGAGTCGGTGCTTCAGGAGGCCGGTATCGCCGACGCCGACGCCATCGGCGGGATCACCGGCGACGTGGCGATCAACCACGAGATCTGCTTACTCGGGCAAGAACACGACTGTCGCACCGTTCTCCGGATCAGCGAGGATGTGAGCAGCGAGCGGTACGAGGAGTACGCCGCGGCCGCCGACGATGTGATCTACCCCCAGCGGCTCGGCGCGGCCGGCGCGAAAACCGCACTGCTCGGCGGCAGTCTCAACGCGATCGGTGATCTGACCGAGGCCCTCCAACTGACAACGGTGACCGTCGACGACGACGCCCCGATCGTCGGCAAACGCGTCTCAGAGGTCGACCTCCCGGAGACCGCACGGCTCTACGCTCACGGCCACAAACGCGACCCGATGACGATCCCGTTGCCGACAACAACGATCGAGGCGGGGGATCGACTGGCAGTTGTTATCGAGCGCGACGCCGTCGACGAGGTGACCGCGATCCTCCTCGGCGAGTAACTCGACCAGGAACGCTCTTGTGGATACGAACCCCAATTCAACGTATGGACTGGGCCATGCTGTTCGACCGCGCGCCGACAGCCGACCACGCAGCGATCGAGTCCGCCCGCTCGGCGGCCCACGACGGGAGGGCATCGACGGCGACCGACGACGAGGTGCAGCCAACCGAGCCACGCGAGTCGGAACCGAATTGTGTCGTCGCCGCCGCCGACGTGTTGGCCGCGGATCTACTGGCCAGCGGGTCGGCCCGCCGCGCACTGACGGGGCTGTGGCAGCATCCATGGATGACACTCGTCGCCAGCGATCCGCTGCTGTCGACCGCCGAAACGGTCATCGCCACTGTCGCCAACGACACGCTTGCGGCCGACTGGCGTGACCTGATCGAGGCGTGGCGCGAGCCGGTCGTCCACCCCGCTGGCGACCATCCTGCGTTGGCGTCGGCCTACCGCGGCGGGGCGATGCACGTCCTGTCGTTTGATGAGACGCTTACTGATTCGGGGACGGCAGCGACACTTGCCGGTCGGTCCCGGTGAGCGTTCGCTCGCCGGCGGCGTTCGATCAGCTGTTCGACCCTGAGAGTCTGTACGCGACAGTTGACGATGACCCGTATCAAGGGCCGCAGCGACCACCCCGCGGCACCGACTGACCCGGCTATCGGCTCTCGTACCACTCGGCGAACGCATCGAGTGCGCGGCCGCGGTGTGAAAGCTCGTTTTTTTCCTCAGGGGTCAGCTCCGCAAACGTCTTTCCGTCGTGTTCGAAGATCGGATCATAGCCAAAGCCGCCGTCACCGCGCGGAGCGACGATCCCACCCTCAACGACGCCGGCAAACGTTTTCACCGGAAGTTCGCCGTCATCAACGGGATCGGCAACCGCCTGGCCATCGCAGTAGGCCAACACACACCGAAACGCGGCGGCCCGATCGGCCAGCGGCTCAGCAAGTTCCCAGCATCGGTCGACGCCGATCGTGTTCTCAACAAACGAGGAGTACGGCCCTGGAAAGCCGTCGAAGGCATCGATAAACAGCCCCGCATCGTCGACGACGACCGGCCCGCCAACCTCGCGGTAGGCGTCACGGGCCCCGGCTGCGGCGATCGGCTCCAGCGTCGGAGACTGAATCTCCGGGTAATCGTAGTCGTAGTCATCGATGGTATCCGCGCCGAGATAGCCCTGGGCTTCCCGGAGCTTGCCGGGGTTGGTTGTTACATACCGAAGCATAGCTAGTGGTTTGCTGCGGCGTGAAAAGAGTCGTCGATTCAAGCGGTGTCGGCGCGGCGTTAGTCCTCGATGATGACCTCAACGGGCTCGTCATCGCCACCGTCGTCGATATCAATCCCGCCGTCACCGTCATCGCTGCCACCGCTGCGTTCCTGATAGAGCAGCGCGCCGGCAACGCCCAGCGCGACCCACGACCGCCAGCTGGCGAGGTTGAGCGTGTAGCCGATGCCGAACGGTTTCTCGACGAGCATCCCCTCGTCGGGTTTCCAGTGGGCCGACAGCAGCCGACCGATAGAGGGGCGTTCGAAGTTATATGGGATACCAAACAGCGTTCCGGATTCCGGTTTGTCTGCCATACGCTCTGATACACGGCTCAGTGTAATGAAAATTCTCCTTTGTTATCTGACAGATCGCTCGCGGTTCGGGCAGCTATTGGTATCGACCGCGATCCTCGACGCTCGCCAGCCGGTCGATGACATCGGCGTCGCCAACAGCGGTGTAGCCATCGAGTACCGCATCAAGAAGCGGCTGTGGGTCGTCGGCTGTCGCCGCCAAGCTCCCCCGAAGGACGTGGAGATCCATCGCGTAATCCTCGATGTGGCTCGTGTGGAAGCCGAGGCCAAAATCGATCAGCCAGACCCGGTCGCCGACACGGACGTTTCGCGGCGTTGGATCCCCATGGACGATCCCAGCATTGTGGAGCGTTGCGAGATGGCGACCAACCGTCGTCACCGACTCGGCGGTCAGCCGCTCGGCGAGATCGGCTTCGCCGACGTGTTGGAACCGGATCGTCGCGGTTTTGCGGTCGACATCCCACACGAGAGGTGTCGGGACGCCGGCGGCTCGGGCCTCGGCTGTCAGCCGCGCCTCGGCTGTCGTGCGCTCTTGAGTGAGCGTCGCGTCGAGATCGGGATGTCGGTAGGGTTTCGATACCCGGTGTTTGCGGACGCTTCGATCGGGAAGCGCAACCGAGGCGTCGGCCGCCGCAACCGTCTCAACGACGGCTTCGGCCCCGCGCCGACTCGACGCGGTGTCGGTGGTCGTCGGCCCAGCAGCGGTGCTTGAGTCGGCGGCGGTGCTCGCGGCTGGCCCGCCACGGGTAATCGACTCCTCGTCGGCCCGCCAGTCGACGGTAACCTCGTCGGGCCGGAAGTTCGGATCGACCTCCGAACTCTCGACGGTGACGGTCTGTCCGGCCGCCAGCTGTTTGGCTCCCAAGACCGCGATCATCCCCGCATTGTCGCGGAGAAAACGGGCCTCGGGCGCGTAAAAGTCGGCGCCCCGCTCGGCGCACATTGTTTCCAGCATCGACTGCAAGCGGGCGTTTTGGCCGACCCCACCACCCAAGACGAGCGTGTCGGTGCCCGTCAACGAGAGGGCACGCTCGGCGACCTCGGTCAGCATGGCGAAGATGTGTTCCTGTAACGAAAAGCAGATATCCTCGACCGCCACGCCCTCATCAGCGGCCGCCTTTGCCGCGCTCATGATCCCCGAAAAGGAGAAATCCATCCCCTTGACGACGTAGGGAAGATCGACCAGTTCACCGTCTGTGGCAGCCTCCTCGATCTTGGGGCCACCGGGATGCTCCCAGCCGATATGGCGGGCGAACTTATCAAGGGCGTTGCCGACGCCGGTATCCATCGTCTCGCCAAGCACGCGGTACCGACCGTTGTGGTAGCCCAAGAGGTGAGCGTTCGCGCCGGAGGCGTTCAGACAGACCGGCGCGTCGAAGCCGGCGTACTGCCGGCCGATCTCAAGATGGGCGACCATGTGGTTGACACCGACAAGTGGGACGTCAAGAGCCTGAGCGGCCGCCCGCGCCGCGGTGCCGACTGTTCGCAAACACGGGCCGAGGCCTGGCCCCTGCGAGAAGGCGACACAGTCGATCCCATAGGCGTTCGCGCTATGATCACCACCGGCTGTCTCCGCGGCCTGGGCGAGTACCGTGTCGATGACCTGTGGGAGGGCCTCGCCCATGTGTTCGGCGGCTTCACGCGGGTGAATCCCGCCGCTGTCGGGTTGGTAGGGATCAGATTCGATAAAAACGGTGTCGTCGGCGTCGTCATAACAGGCCGCGCTGGCGGCCCATGCGGTGCCCTCGATGCCGAGCACGCGCATATCGTCTTAGGCTTCCTCGGCGTCGGGGGCGTCGTCGGCGATCTTGTTGCGTTCGAGCATGTGCTCTTGTTCGACATCGGCGGCGTACTCGGGGCTCTCGTAGACTTTTGCGTAGCCGACCGTTTTTCGCATCCCAAATGTGGTATCGAGCTCGTGGACAACGACCTCTTCGGCGTCCTTGTCGAGTTTGGCCGCAAGACTGTCACGCACCGAGAGCCGCGAGGGCGTGGCCTCGTCGTGAACCGTTTCAAATCGGATATCCGTGCGGTGCAGCATGGGGTTGTCATCCTCGGAGACGATAGTAACGTCCATGATTAGTTGTCTACACTCCATCCGAAAGCTGTAAAAGGATTTCGAAGGGGGCTTTCATTCGTTGCCGCAACGACAGCCACACCTATCCCGTAACCGACGTCGTCCGGCGATCGTTCCAGTCTAACACCCACTCAAACAGCACCAGCCCGGTGACCGTCATCAAGCCAGCCGAGAGAAAAAACAGGATCTCTTCGATCGGCAGTCCGAAGGGGGCGATTCCGGTGGTGTACTGATCGGAGATGATCCATAGCCCGCGGTTGATCGCCCAGCGATCGATCACCCACAGATAAGCTGTTGGCACCACCGCCGCCTCGATCCACGCCCGCGGCCGACGAACGAGATAGCCGCCACCAACCGCCCACTGCAGGGCGATCACCGGGCCAACCCACGCGAGCAGGCCACCAACATACAGCCACGCATCCTGCTGAACCACCATCCAGAGCCCACCGGCAAACAGGGTTAGGCCGGCGACAACGCCAGCGATTCGTGGTAGACGGGCGAAATCGCCGGGCTCGTAGCGTGGATCAAAGCCACGCCAGTAGAGATAGAATCCGACGATCAGTGTCTGGACAGCAAAAAACAGATACTCGCCGGCCGGAATCGACAGCATACTCGCGGTGACGACGCCCTCACCGTACCACCACACATCACGTTGGATCATATACGACCCCCACGGCGTCGTGTAGGCGTAGGCGATACCAACAAGGATCGCAAGCCCGGCCGCGCCGCGCCGCCGTCGCGGTGACGCATACGTCGGCACAAGATACCACAGCAGGGCCAACAGTGGGAGCGTCAACACAAGATGGAACTGCAGATACGTGGTGGGCACTGCCGCTCATAGCACCCACCGGTAAAACAAGATTGCGACTCTGCTGTCTCGCCGGCCGACCAGCTACCGGACTGTCGTCACCGATCGGCCTGTTTCGAGCCGATCACAACAGGATCGGCGTTTTGCCCGGCGATCTCCTCTGAGATCGTCTCCCCAAGCAGGAACCCCTGCCAGATAACGCAGCGCATGTTATTGAGTTCGCCGAACTCTGATTCAACCCCTCCGTGAGATCGGTTCGCGTGAGAGTGTGGTCGTTTGATAGAGATCGGCGTGAAGAGCGGTCAACTCGGCACTACGATCCTCGCTGATTGCGATCACCTCCCGAAGCGCAGTCTCAGAATGCTCGCCGAGCGGGTGCCGAACCGGGATATCATCAACGTAATCGGATGCATTCGCTGGCGGCGAAAAGAGAACATATCGCTCCGGATCGCCGGTCGGGGTCGAAGAGCTCTGCTAGCAGCTAGATCGGGGCACTGCCGGGATCAGGGTGGACAACCTGAAACTCACCGTCGGCCTCGATCCCGATAATCGCCCAATCGTAGGGCGGCTTTACCGACTGAAGATAGGACTGAAGCGGGTCGGTGGCATCCATCCAGGTCACAAAACAGCGGAGCCGCGGGCCACCGTCGGTGCCGTACTCGACGATATCATCAGGGTCGGTGGCGTCGTCGGCATCCAGCGGTGTGACCTGAACACGCCGCCATTTTCGCTCGGCGACAAACTCGCTGCCGCGCTCCTCGATCGCGTAGCCAAGCTGTGTGAACACCTCTCGGGCCTCTTCAGCCGGTGGTATGGTAACAGTAGCCATCCACCTCCGGCTACGGCGTAATCCATGATAAAGCTTCTCACAGCATCAGCCTGCTGTTCCGGCCGGTGATACCCCCACGAGCCTACTCGCTAACCGCGTCCCACTCTTCGGGTTTGCGGATGTTCGGACAGTTGTTGCAGGCCAGCCGGCCCATCGTATCCATCGCGTTGTCAAAGCCGTCGCAGGCACTGCAGTAGTACCCCCATCGATTGTCGCCGTCGGCCTCACAGTACACCGGGTGGAAGAGATCGACGGAACCGCGTTCCGCTGCCTCCCGATCGATGTAGACAGTCTCGTTGTCGGCTGTCGTCGCTTGCTCTCTGCTCATAGATATACATCGACGGCATTCGGTTTATGTGTATGGCTCCTGCCGGCGAGATAGAGTCTGGTTGTTCGACAGGAGGACTTATTCCGTTTGCTGGCCGAGAGGTCGGTATGGCCGATTACACAACGGTGTCGATCCCGAAGGAACTCGGGGATCGCGTCGAAGAGACGATTGAGGGCACAAGCTTCACCTCTACAAGCGATCTTGTCCGGTTTCTGCTGCGAAGCATCGTCATCCAACAGGATCCCGACGGCACGCTGACGGAGGCTGATTTCGCCGAGGTTACCGACCAGCTTCGGGATCTCGGCTATCTGGAGTAGCTACTCGATCGTTTCGACCGGCGGCTCGGCGGTAAGACCGACAAGCTCGACCGCTCGCCCCCGACGATCAAAGGCGCGGATCGAGTCGGTCTCCCACGGCGGTACCGCCACGAGAACCGCGCCGGCCAGATCATCCTTTTTTGTGACCGCCAGCGGGCCGGTCGGGTGGGAGACAAACCGGGCTTGCGCACCGCCGGAGGGCGTCCCAAGATCAACCCCAAAGACCGAGCTTACCGCGCCGCCGGCCTCGGGTAAATAAAAGTGGGTCAGAACAGGGGTATCGGTGTCGATGTTGGCAAGCCGGCCGTCACTGCCGCTCAGGTCGCCGGCCGGTGTCGCCGCCAGCGGAACGTTCGCCCGCTGTGGTTCCTGATCGGCGGCGAACTCAACGAGGACGGCAAGCAGCCCAGCAGTCACATAGATCACCACGGGTCACCCGGTGAGAAACCCTTTCAGAGTTTGTGCGTACAGCGAGGGAGTGTTGGCCCGCGAGGCGGTGAGGGCAGTCTCCACGGCGGCTGCCGCGTCGCCGCTGATCCCCGCGCCGTGACCGAGTCGGACGCGCTCAGGGCGGCCCTGCGATCGGAGTCCCTCGGGTGGCGTCAGCCGGAGCATTGGGTGTACTCCCAGTCGCTCATCACCAGCGAGAAAGTATGATGCGGTGCCGACGGACTCGGGGATCACCATTGTTCCAGTCTCAGGGTTGAACAGGCCGGCCTCCTGCCACGGCGGCAGCGACGAATCGCGGATCACAAACGACTGAAAGCCGGAGTCGCCGAGCTCTCCGGAAAACCGGCTCACCGGGGCGTCGATCTCCTCGGCAACACCGGACATCCACGTTGGCACGAAAACATCGACACTATGTCGGCTGGCGATCGCCGCCACATCACGCTTGTGGCGATCCAGACAGACCGCGACGCCGGCAACCTCGCTCGGGCCGTCGCTCTCGTCGCCAAGTTCGGCGAGACAGTCGTCGACACCGTCGGCGTCAACGGGATCGATAATCCAAATCCCCTCGGGCGTTGTAAGGGCGTGACTCGCCCGTTGCATCGTTTCGTCGGGGTAGGCAAGCCACCCCAAGCCACCATCACCGTGATCGATCACCTGTATGTCAGCTCCGCCGCCTCCTTTCATCGGCATAGCGACGTTGGAACTGTGATGGCATAAACACAGCTACGTCAGCAAGCGGGGAGACATTACAGCATACACCGGCGGCGGGATCGATTGTCGTACGCCACTGTGTAGCTCAGATAGACGGTTATGATAGCCGATCGGTGTGATCGCGTTTCAGGTGGCGTGATGATCAAAACTCCGGAAATGCATGAGCTCGCCGCCCATATCCTGATCTCGCGGGCGAAGCCGGCAGCCAACTCGTTGAGGTCGCCCTCCACCGAGAGGACAAGCACGTTCCCCTGAGTGATCGACTGCACCCATTCGGCGTCCTCGGTCTCGCCGTTGAGCACACCCAACATCACCTCGTCGCTCGGCATATCATCGAGCTGTGCCTCCGCCTCCCGGAGGTCGAGGTCGAAATCAGTCATACACCTGGGTTAGCCGGTGGCAACAAAAGCGTTCGGACACGGTCGGAGAGCCAGCGATCCTGACCGGTCTCCCCCAGACTGTCACCGGAATAACAGCGTTTTTCGCCATCCAGCACCGAACTACAGCAAATGATGTCTCCTGGCTTGTGTCACCACCGCGCATCGCCAGCGACGGCGCGTCCTCCAGAGCCGACAGCACGCATATCTATCTCCGGCTGCCGTGGGTGGTGGTGATGGGCGAGTCGACCGACGAGGGGGCTGATCGACAGTCGATCGGTGCGGTGACCGACGATGGCCAACTCGTCACCAGCGGTGCCGGCGATCGGGATTCGGACCTCCCGTGGACACTCCTTGGAAAGCTATGGGCGGTTGTGCTCGCGGCTGTGCTCGGATTCGGGGCGATTCTCCTGCCGGGGCTGTTTGTGTTGCCGCTTGTCGTCGCCACAACGCTCTTTTCAATCGAGCTGTCGTTGTCGCCGCTGGCGGAGCTTGCGATCAACTTTGTGTTTGGCCAGATCCTCGCGATGGGCGGGATCGCTGGGCTGTATCTGTGGGCGACCGGCAAACATCGCGCCTACATCCGTGTTCGCAAACCGACACTCGGCGAGCTGTTGGTGATCCTCCTCGCCCCGTTTGCGGTGCTGTTTTCGATCGGAGGTGTCAACATCTTTGTCTCGGTTTTCCTTAATATCGAGGCCGCCTCCCACAGCCTGCTGAACTTCGAGGGGATCGAGCCGACGTTCTATCTCCTGTTGATCCCGTTTATGATCCTCGTTGTCGGCCCCTTTGAGGAACTGCTCTACCGAGGGATCATCCAGACGCGACTGACGAGATCATTCAGTCGCCCAAGTGCGATCGTTCTGGCGAGTTTGATCTTTGTCCCGATTCACCTGACTGCCTACAGCGCGGGCGGGGCCAATCTGATGCAGGTGCTTGCGTCCTTCGGGGCGTTGTTTGTCGGCTCGGTTATCTACGGCGCGCTGTATGAGTGGACAGAGAATCTGACGGTCGCCGCGATGGCTCATGGGCTGACAAACTCGATTCAACTGCTCGTTGTCTACGTCGTCGCGACCAACGAGGAGCTTCAAGAGTTGGCGAACCAATCAACGGTGCTTCTCGGGTTCTAATCTCGGCTCTCGGCCGCAGATGCGGTTCGGGCCGTCGGTAACTGGTGTCACCCGCAGGGTTTTATTTGCCCGTCGCCACGCTCCGATGTGGACGCCCACCAGCCCCAACTGTCGAACCCATTTGGCATGGACGAGGAGTGTACCAACTGTCCGGGGCTCTGTGAGGCGCGGCAAAACGTCGTTCACGGCTACGGCGATGTCGGCGGCGAGTTCATCTTTATCGCCGAACGCCCCCATGAGGGTGCTGACGAGACCGGCACCCCGTTTACCGGCGACGACGCCGGCCGCCGCCTCCAGTGGATCCTCGGCGAGCTCGGCTTCGTCCGCTCGGAGCCCGACGCCGACAGCCCGGAGATGCAGAACGCTTTCTGTACCTATCTGACCCGGTGTCGACACCCCGGTCGTGAGCCGACCGACTCTGAGATCGACACCTGCGAGCCGTATCTCAACGCCGAGATCCGGATGATGAACCCCCAGATCATCGTCCCGATCGGCCAGCGGGTGATCGAATCGCTGGCGATCGAGTACACGACCCAGTCCCCGGAGGAGTTCGATATCGACGACGCACACGCGACGACAGTTCGCGGCCGCGGCTTCGAGCTTGTCCCAATGCTTGAACTCGACCGACAAACCGACGCCGACAGCGAGGCGTTTATCGAGCATATGACCGAGAACGTCTTCAACCGGGACTATCGCCAGACAAAAGGCCGACAGAGTCGCTGACGACTGTGTTGAAGCCGATGACACAGCCCGATCGGGATCACCGTGTTCAAGATGCCGCCGCCCTGAGCGAGAAGCTATGACTGTGATCGCCGTCCTGGCGTTGCCGCCACGAGAAGGGCTTGTGTTGCCCGCGCTTTCGGAAACCAGCCCGCTGTCGAGTGCGGCGGCGACCGAGCTCTACGAGGCGACCCTTGTTGATACGATCCGCGCCATCGACCGCTCGGGTGCAACGCCGCTGATCAACTATCCGGAATCCGACCAGCTGCCTGCAGCCCACCAGACTGACACCGAGCCGGTCGCCGACCTCCGTGCTGTCGTTGCTGACGCGCTTGATGACCCCTCTGACGTGCGGTTTGAGCCACAGGTCGGGTCGACGTTTTCGGCCCGAGCGGGCAATACCGTGACGCATCTTCTCCGCGAGGAGGGCGCGGCGTCGGTGGCCGTCATCCGCGGGACAGCGCCGCTGTTATCACGGACGGTGATCGATGGAGCGGCGATGAAGCTTCGCACCAACGATGTTGTCGTCGGCCCGACTGCCGAGGGCCGGGTCTACTACGCCGGCTTTACCGAGCCGATCGATTTTGCCGAGGTTTTCGAGGGGGTCGAACTCCAACGGCTCGCCGACCGGGCGGCCGACGCCGATCTGTCGACCGCGTTCCTCGGCTCCTCACCGGTTATCGAAACCGGCGGTGATCTCCGGACGCTGATCCCGCAGCTCCGTGCCCGCATCGCCGCCGAACGGATCGTCCCCGAGCGAACCGCAGCGTTCGTTCATGAACACGGGCTTGCTGTCGTTGAGGGCGATAACGGGCTCGAACTCGTTGCCGATGGCTGAAACTCACCAATAGTGACAAGCATCATTGGCATGGCTTCACCGAAGAAGCCAGCCATCACCATCGCTACTCCAAGGCATCAGGAGGATCATCTTCTTGCGAGCGAGCGACTTCAGGGCCGATACCACTACGCCACAGCCTCGTCAACTGGTTCAACCCGGATCGACCGCGCAACCGACTCGGGGAGGCTCTGTTCGTCGCCGGTGGCCGTCTCAACGGTGACCATCCCAAACGGCGCGATATCGGCGATCTCAAGCTCGGTGCCGGGGTTGATACCGGCGTTTTCGAGATACGTGAGCTCATCCTCATCGCGATCACTGACGCGGGCGACAACGACGTGATCGCCGGGTTCGAACTCGGTGAGGCGGTCGGCGTCATCGCCTTTGATCGGATCGAGTTCGACGCCCGGGATCGGGTCGCCGTGCGGATCAACCGATGGGTTGTCGAGTGCCTCGGCGACGCGGCGTTCAAACTCCTCGGAGATGTGGTGTTCAAGGGCGTCGGCCTCGTCGTGCACCTCGTGCCAGTCATAATCGAGGTGTTCGGTCAGGTAGGTCTCCAGCAGGCGGTGATGGCGAATAACTTCGAGGGCGACTGTCTCGCCTTCCTCGGTCAGCTCAACGCCGTTGTACTTCTCGTGATCGATAAGGTCGTGTTCGGCCAGCGAACTCACCATGCTGGTGACTGTCGGCGGGGTTTTGTCGAGATACTCCGCGATCGCCGACGTCGACACCGGCGGGCCGCGCTCGGTCTGAAGAACATAGATCGCCTTCAGGTAGTCCTCCATGGTGTCGCTGAACATACAGGCTCTAGCGGAGTCGACGGCAAATAGCTACCGGGGCAGATCGTGTGCTACCGGCTGCTGCTCAGGTGAGAGGCCGACCGCAAAGCTCAGTGTCGAGCGCCGTGACAAGCGACCGGTGACAGCCCGATCAGTCGTCGGGTGTTCGTGGTCGTCATCAGCTGGCTAATCGTCGCCGACTGACCGATCGCCGTCGGCTGACTGATCCTCGCCGGCTGACTGATCGCCATCGGCTGACCGATCGGCAGCAACGCGGTCGGCGTCGGGGCCGAAAGCTGATTCGAGTAAGGCTGGCACGTCTTCAGGTTGGACGTCGGAGTACCACGTGTTTCGCGGTTGGATCGAGATCGCCGCCCCGTCCGCGCTACACAGGCCGAGGCAGCCGGTTTCTGTCACCGAGATCGACGACCAGAAAACGTCGCGCTCGCGGAGCCAGTCTTTGACCGCCGCCAGCGTTTGTTCGCCGCCAGCGTCGGCACAGCAGTCGTGTTCCTCACGGTCGTTAGTGCAGACTAAAACATGGGCATCGAGTCGCTCGCGGTGGTCAGCGGTTCGATCTTTCATGTCGTTGGTTGGGGCGTCTCAGTCGGTGCGGATTCAGCGCTACCACGCCGCTGGAGCCAGCCGAACGTCGCGGCGATGAGCAACCAGATCGATCCTTGACTCACCACAACCATCGCGCGGTAGGCGGCGACGAGATCAGCCGACAGCTCTGGATGGGTCACCAGCGTCGGTGACACGGCGGGGAGCACCGCCACCGCGGCGACAATGGGCAGCGCGCCAGCCGCGACCGCAATCTCGCGACTCCGCGTTTTGAGGCGATTGTAGGCGAAGACACTACCCGCGGCGAGCCCCGCGCCGAGGACAACAAGACCGGCGTAGAGCCCGAACCGCGCGTCCGTCCCTAACACCTGTTCGGCACCGGGGGCAAACGGCGGCAACACGAGCCACGGCGTGACCGAGACCGTCAGAAACCCGCTGGCAGCCAAAAGAAGGTGACGCGTCGTCGCCCGACCCGGGAGAGCAGGTTCGAGGAGATACAGCGCGATCCCGAAACAGCCGCCGAGAAGGATCGCCCACAGCAGACCGCTGCCGACGCTGACGACTGCGGTCGTTGACTCGGCGACAACGGAGCCGGCATCGCCCGCGTGGCTGTGGCCGTGTTGGGCGTGTTCGATGTAGCCAACCAGCGGGTTGGCGACCGTTGCCATGAACAGCCCGTAGGCAAGACCCGCGACGCCACCGGCCAGCAGGCCGCGCTTCAGATAGGCGACAAACATAGCTCAGTGACAGACAATGCCGGCGGCATGCCGGAAGTTGTGCATCGAGTCATGGGCCAACGGTTCCTGCAAAACGAGCAGCGCGAACGTGATCGCCGCGCCGAAGGCGAGGATTCCGAGGGCTGTTGTCGGCGCGATCTCGGCGCGGGCGGTGTCGATCCGGTCGGCAACCGTGTCATTGTGGGCGGTCATGAAAGTCTACTTTCTCTTTTGAAAATGAGATTGTAAAGGTTGTGGTTCGGTGGTTCCTGCGGCCGCGTTCAAAACAGTGCGTCGCTTTCCGGAAGAACATGCGCCGGCCCGCCGACCTCCCAAATATCGGTGTCGACACCGATCTCGCTGATCCGAGCTTCGACATCGTCGACGTACTGTTCGGTTGTATTGACGTAGACGCTCGCGCCCGTATCGGTCGAGAAGTAGACCTCGACCCCGTTCTCGCGGAGTTCTCGCACCGCGTTGAAAACGGCGATCGTCTCGGGTTGCCAGTAGACCCACCCCGAGGGGCCGGTCATCGTCGCCGCTGTCAGCGATAGCGAGTCATGTTCGGCAAGTTCGAAGACGCGCTCGAAGGACGCCTCCCGCAACGCGTCCCGCATCTCGACAATCTGATCGGGGATGTGGGCGACCCGCGCCTGAAACATATGGCTCTCGGCGGCCTCCTTGTGGGCTTCCTCAGTTTCCTTGTAGGAGGGGACGTGGGCGGCGACGATCTTGAGATCGTCCTCAAGTTCGGAATCCAGCCGGTAGGAGCGGCAGTCCTCGTCATTAAGGCCGGCGTAGAGATGTGAGAACGCACCTGTCACCGCGCGGGCGGCAGACGACGAGCCGCGGCGGGCAACTGTCGAGATCTCCGGGAGACTCATCTCAAGGCCAGCAGCTTCAACGAGCGCCATCGCGGCCGCCGCAAACCCCGACGATGAGGAGCCAAAGCCGATATTCGAGGGGAAGGAGTTCCGGCTCTCGAACCGGACAGCATGATCAAGATCGGCCAGCTCGCGGACGTGATCGACGACCATGGAGATCCGTTCGGCAGCACGTCCCTCGACCGCTTCGCCGTCAATCAGGTAGATGTCTCCATCGCCGCCCTCAGCGTCGACATCGGTAAGCCACTCAACGGTTGTCGTCGTGTTCGTCGGCGCGGTACAGACGCTGATCGAATCGTGGTACGGCAGGCGGAGTTGGGGGTCGCGCATCCCGTGGTACTTGACGAGCCCCTGGATCGGATGGGCTCGCGCAGTCGCCTTCATGCTCATGATGAGAATGGTGGTCGGTTACGGGTTAGGCGTTCCGGAACAAGGGTTGGGTCTGCGGCGGGTGTTTTCGACCTCTTGGAGTCAACAAAAGCCATAACAAGAGTTTTGCCCAGAGTCGCCGAACGGTGGGTAATGACCGAGTACACCGTTGAGTTTGTCGGAACCGATGAGACGATCACGGTGTCCGACAAAGAGACCATCCTCAGTGCCTGTCTGGACGAAGGCATCGCACAAGAGTACTCCTGTCGGGTTGGGATGTGTCTGGCCTGCTCAGCCGAGATTATCGAGGGCGATGTCACCCAGCCGGCCGCCCGTGGCTTCACAGAGGAAGAAAAGGAGCACTACGCGCTAACCTGTATGGCCCGCCCGCAGTCGGATCTCAAGATCGAACGCGGCGTCTACCCGCCAAGTATCGAAACTGACGCTACCAGCGGGGCCGCCGACGCCGCGCCCGCTGACGACGACTGATCGATCGCGTTTCAGACCGCTTTGAATCGGTGTCGCACTACGTCGGCGTCATCGTCCCACTCAAAATCGCCACCGTGAGCTCTGACAAGCCGCTTTTTGTACGCCTCTAGATCCGCCGATCCCTCTCGTTTGGCGTCGGCATCGGTCAGCTTGCCGAGCGTCAGTTCCTCGACCTTTGTTACCTCGTAGCTCTCACCGTTGATCTCGAAGGTATCACCCTCAGCCGCGTAGGGTTGTCCGCGGGTCAGCTGTGTCATCTCACCGTCTGCGACCAGTTCTTTGACGTGACCGTTCGGGAGCAGGGTGTCGGCATCGATTGCTGCCATGGTCGCTCTTCGGTATCACAGATCAAAAACCTCCGGCTCTGAGAGCGACTGCGCGGCGACGACCCTAACCCGCGGGATTGAAGAGTGTTGGGCAACCCACCTGCAACAATGCGTCAGGACCACCTCATCTCCGCGACCCAACTCTCGCGGGCCGACATCGAGGCGGTGCTCGACCGCGCGGCCGAGATCGACGCCGACCCCGCGGCGGTGGCCGACCGGTACGGGCAGGCCGTTCTCGCTCTCTGCTTTTTTGAGCCGAGCACGCGCACGAAGATGAGCTTCGAGACCGCGATCAAACGCCTTGGCGGGGCCACAACCGATATGGGAACGGTCGAATCCTCCTCGGTCAAAAAGGGCGAGAGTCTTGCTGATACCGTCCGCGTCGTCGAGGGGTATGCCGACGCGCTCGTGTTGCGGCATCCCAGCGAGGGGTCTGCAAAGATGGCCGCCGAGTTCGTTGACGTGCCCGTGATCAACGCCGGTGACGGCGCTGGTCAACACCCAAGCCAGACCTTACTCGATCTGTACACCATCCGTGAAAACGTCGGGCTTGACGATCTCTCGATCGGGATCATGGGCGACCTCAAATACGGCCGGACAGTGCACTCGCTGGCTGAGGCACTCACCAACTTCGATGTGCGCCAACACTTCATCAGCCCCGAGAGCCTCACGCTCCCCCGTGGCGTCCGGTTTGATCTGCACAATGCCGGCGCGCAGCTGCGAGAACACACCGATCTTGACGAGGTGTTACCAGAACTCGACGTGCTGTATGTAACCCGGATTCAACGCGAGCGGTTCCCGGACGAAACCGAGTACAAACAGATCGCCGGCGAGTATCAGATCAACGCCGACACACTGGATGCGGCTCCCGACGAGCTTGCGGTGATGCACCCCTTACCCCGTGTCGACGAGATCGATCCGGCGGTTGACGGGACGCCGCAGGCAACCTACTTTGAACAGGCACACAATGGCGTGCCCGTACGGATGGCACTACTTGATTTCCTGCTATCGGAGGCTGACCAATGAGCGATCGCGAACTTCGCGTCTCAAAGATCCGCAACGGCACCGTCATCGACCACGTTACCGGCGGTCAGGCCCTCAACGTCCTCTCGATCCTCGGAATCGATGGCTCGGAGGGGCTCGGTGTGTCGGTCGTGATGAACGTCCCCAGCGATCGGTTGGGGCGGAAGGATGTGGTCAAAGTCGAGGATCGTGAGCTCAGTCAGTCGGAGGTCGACGTGATCTCGCTGATCGCTCCGGAGGCGACAATCAACATCATCCGGGAGTTCGACGTGGTCGAAAAAAACCGCGTCGACCGCCCGAAAACCGTTGTCGGGCTGCTCTCGTGTCCGAACCGCAACTGTATCACAAACGGCAACGAGCCGGTCGAAACAAAGTTTGATATCGTTGATGAAGGTGTCCGCTGTAGCTACTGTGGAACGATCATCCGCGAGGAGTTGGCCGCCCACATCGCCCCTGAGTGAGCACCCACGACCTGGCCACGTAAAGCCTATTACCCACCCGACCGTCGGCGCAGATATGTCCAAGAAACTGCAACTGCTTGGCGTCATTGTCGTCATCGCACTGGCATACGTCCTCTTTTCGGGCGATACCGAACCTGTCGAAGTCAACGTCGACGAATAGTCCTCCCAACCCGGACGGGCTTTTTTGATCAGTACAACACCAAAGAGCGAACCACTTACCCACGGCTATCGACAATCGGCCGTATGAACGGGATCGTCACGCGAAATGAGCCCGAAACCGAGTGGGCGGAGTTCGACCGTGCTTTCTATGAGGTGAAAGATGTCACCGGCCGCCCAAACGAGCCGATCACCGGGGCGATCAACATGGTCTCGTGTTTCGGTGACAACGCTGCTGCGGCCGAAAATCCCGATCTTGTCCCCGTCGACAGCGACGGCCGCAAGGCGACCCGCGAGCGAGACTACTTCGATTGGGACTACATCTGTCCGACCCACGACGCCTATCGGGAGGGCTTACTGGAGATGATCGCCGACTGTGGGGCCGCAAACGAGGATGTTCGACTCGACGATGTTGGCTTTCCACGGGATGACTACTGTCGCTGTGACCGCTGTGAGCGACGGTTTGCCGCAAGCGAGTTTGACGACTGGGAGACGTGGCGCACGACGGTTATCACCGAGTTTGTCGCCGCTGCCCGCGAGCGCGTTCCAGGACGACTCTACCTAACACTGTATCCTGATCCCTATCCGGGTCATCTCGCTGAGCGAGCGGGGATCGATCTTGACGGCCTTTCTCCACATGTTGATGAGTTTGTCGTCCCGCTGTATGATCTGGAGTACGGGACAACATACTGGCTGGAGTCGTTGGCTCGCGGATTCCGCAGCGTGCTCGGCGGAAGCTACGCGCCTGCTGGCTCCGATCCCGAACCCCCGTTTTCGATCGAACTCTACGCGGTCGATGTCACTGTCGACAATCTGATTCAGGCCGCCGATGTCGCCGGCACCTACGCAAAGGAGGTCTTTTTCGGTTACGACGCCGCTCAGGCGTCGGCTGCGATCCGACGGCAGGATGCCGACCAGCAGGACGGCAAAACCTATCGCCCGGAGTAACGGCTTCAGAGCCGACTACTCAGCCCGAATTGAAGTCACTCAGCTTGTGTAGTAGTCTGCCCACATGATCCAGAGACACATCACCACAGAGAACCCGATCACCGAGAGAGACAACACGCTGAGAGAACCACTGACCCAAAGATACATTCCCCCAAACAGGAGAAAAAACAGTCCGAACCCACCGATACGCATGCTTTTGAGATTCGGATACTCCGCGAGCCACGTCACGACGCCGGACTGATCGCGTGCCATCGTGCTTTCGGCAACCACCGCCTGTGGCTTAAATCACCCTCTCTGTGTTACCCAACATAGCTGAGATAGTAGATCACGCCGATACCGAGCAGAAAGATCAGCAGCGCGACGCCACCGAGAGCGATCATCAACGTCAGCCCGTCCTGTGTGCCGCTGTCATCGCTGTCGCTCATTGCCGGTACCATGAATGCCAGTGGTTTAGCTGCCTCGTTCCCCCAGCTGTTAGTGAACACTTCGCTCGTCGCTCGCGTCGATCTCCTCGCGTGGCTCGGCGTTACCGAACGCCGCTGTCGGGCCGTCACCCGGAGCGGCCCACGCAACCGCATTTGCAAGCACCTGTTGGATCGACTCGTTGTGGTAGATCGGATACGTTTCGTGGCCCGGCCGAAAGTAAAAGATCCGCCCACTACCGCGGCGATAACAACAGCCCGAACGAAACACCTCACCGCCCTCGAACCACGAGTTGAAAACAAGGGTGTCGGGGGCAGGCACGTCGAACCGCTCGCCGTACATTTCGGCGTCGTCGAGTTCGATACACTCCGGGAGGCTGTCAGCGATCGGATGGGTCGGTTCGATGACCCACAGTCGCTCGGTTTCGGCGGCCTCCCGCCACTTCAGCGAGCAGGAGGTGCCCATGAGGCGGGTGAAGATCTTCGAGTAGTGGCCGGAGTGAAGCACGATCAGCCCCATCCCATCAAGAACGCGCTCGTGGACACGGTCGACGATCTCCTCGCGCACCTCGTCGTGGGCGGCATGGCCCCACCAGGTGAGTACGTCGGTCTGATCCAGTACGGCCTCGGTGAGGCCGTGTTCCGGCTCATCGAGTGTGGCGGTTTGGGTTTCGAAGCCGGCTCCGCTGAGGGCGTCGGCGATCACAGTGTGAATGCCGTCAGGGTACACCTCAGCGACGGTGTCGTTGTGGCGTTCGTGACGGAACTCGTTCCAGACGGTTACCTGTGTCATAGCCGCACGGTGTCGACCATCGGTGATAGCGTTTGGGTCGATACCGGCTGTATTGTGAGCAGAGCCGTGTGCTGCGGCTCAGGAGTTAGAGCAACACACAGTCGGAAACTGTGTTAGTCCGCGTTCGGTGCCAGCGGCTCGGCGGTCTCGGCGTCGGCCTCGTCCATCGAGGACGTGATACCTTTCGCCAGTTCAAAAACAGCTGCTTTGTGATCGGTCTTCGATTTGTGGATCGATGTCGGCTTGATGCCAAGCGATTCGTACTCAGTAAGATCGACGTCGTCTTCCCACGCCTCACACTGCGTACGTACCTCGGCAAGCAGGCCGTGTAGGTGGATGAGCTCCTGCTTTTTCATGAGCAACAAGTCGTAACGACTGGAGGGTTATAGTAGTATCCTGAGATAGGTTACCATAGACCGCCCCCAATAGTGCTCGGTAGTTTCATTACTGTTGGTCGTGTGAACGGGCGAAAAACGCCGATCCGGGCCGATTTCTACGATTGGTTCCCTCGTTAAATCGGGGTCGACTACTGAACTAACTCGCCGTGATCTAGTTCGAGCAGCTCTTTATACCGGTTGCGGATCGTCACCTCGGAGATGTCGGCAACCTCGCCGACCTGACTCTGGGTGACCTTCTGGTTTGTCAGCAGTGCGGCCGCATACACGGCAGCCGCAGCAAGCCCAACCGGCGACTTCCCGCTGGTGACGGCGGCATCCTTGGCGGCCCGCAGCAACGCCCGCGCCTCACGTTCGACCTCCTCGTCGAGGTCGAGCCGGGAGACAAACCGTGGGACGTACTGCTCGGGATCGGCCGGCTTGACCTCAAGGCCGAGCTGGCGGACGATGTACCGATACGTCCGGGTCATCTCCATCTTCTCGACGCGGGAGACGGCCGCAAACTCATCGAGGCTGCGGGGGTTGTTCAGCTGGCGGGCCGCGGCATACAGCGCGGCGGTAGCGACACCCTCGATCGAGCGACCGGGGAGGAGATCCTCGTCAAGCGCGCGCCGGTAGATCACCGACGCCGTTTCCCGGACTGCTTTCGGCAGCCCGAGTGCCGAGGCCATCCGATCGATCTCACCGAGGGCCTGCTTGAGGTTTCGTTCCTTGCTGTCGCGGGTGCGGAACCGCTCGTTCCAGGTGCGGAGCCGCTGCATCTTCTGGCGTTGGTTCGACGACAGCGATTTGCCGTAAGCATCTTTATCCTGCCAGCCGATATTCGTGCTCAGCCCCTTGTCGTGCATCATGTTTGTTGTCGGCGCGCCGACACGGGACTTTGAATCGCGTTCCGCGCTGTCGAATGCTCGCCACTCAGGGCCGCGATCAACGGCGTCGCTCTCGACGACGAGCCCGCACTCTCGGCAGACGGTCTCGCCGTGTTCCTCGTCGGTGATGAGCTGGCCGCTACACTCGGGGCAGTGGGTCGTCTCATCGGTCGACTCGGTCTCGGATTCGGTCTCGCGTTGTCTGACGGTTGGTGAGGGTCGTGGTGTGCTGTCGCTCATTGATTGGATGTCCGTGGATGGCCGCCGCCCGGAGAAAGAATATAGCTGAGCAGGACCAAATCCGTATTACATATACGGTATCAAAGCATATAAATATAACGGTCGAAATCGACGGCCTGATACCCATTCACGCTGTATTTTCACAGCCGACTTTCGTGATATGAAGTCAGTTGATATGGCTACTCGTGCTGTTCTCTGTTCGTAAACAGCGGGCATGATGGGATTCGAACCCACGATCGAGCGGTTAGGAACCACTCGCCTTGTCCACTAGGCCACATGCCCCAGAAAGATCCGTCAGCGGTCGGCAACCCGGTCGGCTCAGTTTGCCGGTTCCGTCTCGGTTTCGAGCTCTTCGTCGTCGAGTTCGGAGACATCCTCAACCGGCTCTGTGCTTGGGTCGGCGGCCTCGTTGAGTTCCTCTTCGATCTCCTCGCGGCCTTTTTTGAACTCGCCCATCGCCTCGCCTGTTGAACGGGCAAGCTTCGGGATCTTGTTCGCACCAAACAGCAACACAAGCACGAGCAGGATGATGAGCATCTCTGGGCCGACCGGACCAAACAGCGGAAGCAGACCACTCATGCGTACGACTATTTCGGTGGCGAATATATGCCTTTTGCTCCACTTACCGCGCCATCGGCCGTAATATTCGATCAAAACGGCCGCGTGACGCCGGTATACCCACTGGTGGCAACGGTGCCACTGATTTTGTCGCCACACCTGTCAGCGACGAGACTGAACAGTTTCGGCTCTCGAACCGAACCGAGAGTGACCCAGTCGCCCTCATGTTCTTCCCGAAGACGTTTTCAACCACCTGCACCGCGGAGCTGTGTCCCCTGCGTGACAAAGTTAGTGCGCTCATCGATCTCAACCCCACGGCGTTGGGTATCAGCACCGATCTTGGCTTCGACCTTGTCAGCCGCAACGGCGGTGCGATTATCGACGCCACCAGGACTATTAGATATGTGTGGCGCGTTGACAACCCCGATCACGAACCCGACTACGGCGTTGTCGATGATGCGGTCGAATCAGTATCGGAAGCTGACAGTCACGGCCCTGCTATTCGGCGCGCCGAACCGTCGACACCCGGGCGTTCTCCTTGAGCTTCAGGCCGGCTCCGCCGACGCTCAGCGGAACACGCGCAAGCTCTTGGGTATGAAGTGTTGGATGGAACGCCCCGCGGGCCAGTAGCTCCTCGCGGGTTTGAACGACGAGAGTTAGATCCGTAGGCAACGACAGCGTCTCGTTGTACGCGATGAGATACTGCCCCGCCTCAAGCGTCCACCACTCGTAGTCGTCATCCGCGTCGCGCTTTGCGGCCGGATGTGGGTCGATATCGGCCGGCTCCAACTCGCCGCCGCCGAAATCAACGCGTCCGGGGGCGGTGACCTCGTAGATCTCGTCGACAGTGAGATCCACACCTGGGCCCTCGGTCTGTGTTGGTTCATGGACGATCCCGTCGACAAACGCGGTGAGATCCGTGGCTGCCATGGGCACCGATAGTGGGTCCGAACCCAAAGCTGTGGTGTGGCCTTTTCAATTGCGAGGGGCTACATACACTGAGTATCACCCTCCAAACCCGTTGGTATCTACGACCCGACTCCGGCCACCCGGCTCCTGACGCGGCGTTCGACGGAATCCTGGCCGCCGTGACCGACGATCCAGAGATGGCATGCCCTGTCGAGGTCAAAAACGTGACCGCGATGACCGAATGGGATACAGCAATCATGGCCCCACACATATCGAGATCGTCCGTAACCGCTCACTGTGACTGTATACGCTGTTGAAACGCGCTGGCATCAACTTCAACGTCGCGAGCGATCACGGCCTTGATAGCCGGATCAAGCTCTAATCACCACGAGAGTTTAAATCCGAAGCGGCGGCCACAGGGCGTAGAACCCAAATGTCGCCGCCCGACAAACCGATGCCGCACGGCCCAAACCACGACGCCGGGGGGTCGATCGAAACCGGTCTCCGCGATCGCCTGCGCCGGATTGTTCGTGCGTTCCGTGGCTCAACACTATCGTATCGCCCCTACGATCCTGCCCGTGACGACCCGCTTTCAACGGTTACCGTTCCCGACGACGAACAGGAGATCGACCGCTACTGGGTGAATAAACCGTTTGCCTTCGTCGTCATCACCGAACGCGCCGATGGCGAGCGATCGTACTACGCCGTTGAGCCGGATCTCGACACGTTTGAGACCGCGCTTCTCGATCGTATCCGGAGCGATATCCGCGCGCCGTTGCTCTACGGCACCGGAGATGATGGTGTCGAAGCTGGCGGCGATAAGGCCACCGAGGGAGCCGCCGGTGTCGGTGCCGAGACGATCGATGAGCACACCGCAGATTCGTCGTCGGCTGATACATGGG
>KB659952.1_pt15 | contig 22884 bp, 19 predicted proteins | sample 558768 | NCBI scaffold set KB644980.1 | reverse complement strand
CCAGCCAGCAATGCTCGATATCGTGTATCATCGACGCTTGTTTTCCAATTGAGTTTATCAGCGATGACATATACAGGCACAAGCGTATTGCCTCCAAGTGTTGATACAGCCGCTCCAAGAAGCCCAATTAGGAAGACTTGTTGAGCGACCGATCCAGCAATCGGTTCAAGAGCCTGTGCTGCGCCAATTGCCTGCAATCCCTGGGTATCAACATTGCCGAATAGTGCCCCAGCAGCGACAAGAAAAGTAGCGATACTGAATACTCCGAATGCAACGAGCATTGAGACGCTGATATCAAAGCGAGCAATATCAGCATCATTTTGTGTCCACCCACGAGCTTTCACTGTATATGTCTGCATTGTGATGATCGTAACATGAACGGCGCCTCCGACAATGCCGGCAGCGGCAATCGCACCACCAATCGGAACTGTCGGTAAGAGTCCCTTGACAGCAGCTCCTGAGTCAATCGGAACGACAAACAGTGACGTAATAAATGCAAGAACAACTCCCGTGACGACTACCTTCGCCCCAATTTCAGCAATTCGATATCCGCCACCAGCAAGTCCAATCGTGAGAAACACAGCCCATATGATACCCCAGGATTCAGCACCAAATGGTGTCAACAATCCTGAAACACTGGCAACAGTTTTCATAATAACTAGTTGTGCAAAGCCGGCAACAAGAACGACGTCTGCAACTAATAGCCATGCCCATTTTTTTCCAAGCCGACGCTCAACAGTTTTGATCAGTCCTTCATTTGTCTTCAACGCTAGCTTTGTTGCAAGATACTGCGCTAGCGCACCAAAGACAGCCGAAGCAATCACCACCCATAGTAGTGTATACCCAAAGTTTGCACCACCACTCAGTAAACTCGCCATAGAAGCCGGTCCAGCCGCAATTGCTCCTGCCAACCATGTCGGTCCTAACTGTGAAATCTTCTCCCGAAGTGAATGCTGCTCCGCTATTGATTGACTCATACATATCATCCTCATCAATGTACTCATTAAAGATCTATTAATCAGTACTACCACTGTAGAAACTGCATCTGGGTAGAATCCTATCTCAAAACACGGCGTTTGTTGGGTCATCCAAACAACTACTGAAAAACACGACAATGAAAACTAGACATGGCGAAATCATCTTGAGACAATATGTCATCATAATAAGCAAATATCTATGAATTTGTTATCACAAAACCAGAGAGTAAGGATTTTGATTAAATCTTCTTTCGTCTGAGGCTTACAGAATTCTAAGGAGTATCATAACTCCACTCATTTCACTCACTTACTGAGAAACAAAATTAAGCCTGTAATAATTGCTATATATGAGCTATTCTACACAGTGTTGACCACCAACCAGTACGTCTGATTTGATTATTATTATCAAGCACTGAGGGCGCAAAAAGTATATATCGCTTGTAATTCGATGGTGAATATATATACTATTATGCAGATTTTGTTCCAAATAAGAGAGTTGTATCAGCGATATAATGACTGATATCGATATTGATATTAATATTCAAAAATGCCTGAAGTGACCGTCGGGACGCTTGTTGTTTTTATTATTATCTTTATTGCTCTCATCTTATTCGTCACCGAACCTGTTTCAGTCGATGTCACAGCGCTTGGCATTGTGGTGACGCTCATAATGTTAGGACCATGGACAGGTATTTCGCCGCGTGATGGCGTATCTGGGTTTGCAAATCCAGCGACAATCACGATTCTTGCGATGATGATATTAAGTGAAGGTGTCCGCCGTACAGGCATTATTCAGCGACTAGAAGAGATAGTCACATCATATACCGGCGATAACGTTCATAAACAACTTGCTGCAACAATCGGTATTGTTGGTCCCCTTTCAGGGATTATTAACAACACAGCAGCTGTTGCAATTCTGCTACCGATGGTGAGCGATCTTGCGCATGAAAACGGTACTTCTCCGTCAAAGCTGTTACTGCCGCTTTCGTATGCTTCGATGGCTGGCGGAATGCTGACGCTCATCGGAACATCGACGAACCTGCTAGCCAGCACCATAGCGAGTCAACTCTCAACAGACTACCCATCCCTGCATGCGTTCTCGATGTTTGAATTCACACAGCTTGGGTTGATTGTGTTTCTTGTCGGAGCGGTGTATCTTTTGACTATCGGGTACTGGCTTGCACCGTCACATGTGACACCACGAAGTAAGTTCGAAACAACTGATAAAGAAGAATTCCTCACTGAGGTCGTCATCGGCGGTGAATCACCATTAATCGATATGACAATTCAAGAAGCACTTCAACAGGTTGAGTTTGAAGGAAATGTTACCCAGCTTGTTCGTAAAAATAAATATTATCGTGAACCTCGACTGTCAATGACGATACAGAGCGGTGATACATTTACTATCCGCCTCACTGAAGATGCGTTGCGTACGCTGCATGATGTCAAAGGAATTGAGTTTGTTCCGGAGGTGACACCCCCAGGTGGTCTCGACGCACTTGCTCCTGGGCAGACGCTCGTTGAAATCGTCATTACTGCCGGTTCTGATCTCGTTAGTGAAACAATCGAAACGTCAAGATTTCAAGAGCAATATCAAGCAGGTGTCCTTGCAATTCGTCGTGGGGGGAAGATCGCTTATGAACGTTTGAGTGAGCATCGAATCCGACCGGGAGACATGCTTCTGATTGAATCTGATTCTGATACCATCGATCGTCTTGCAGATGATCCAAACGTGGTCGTGGCTGGTGAAGTTGAACTTCAACAGTTTCGTTCATCAAAGCTCCCACTTGCAGTTGGTATTATACTCTCGGTTATTACACTGGCAGCAGTTGGTATCATCCCAATCATGGTTTCGGCACTCGGCGGTGTCGTCATGATGTTTGTTACTAATGTTATCAAATCATCAGAAGCATATGATGCTGTACAGTGGGACGTGATTTTCCTCTTAGCGGGCGTTATCCCACTCGGCAAAGCGCTATCTGAGACAGGTGGGGCAGATCTGCTCGGGACCCTTGTTGTTTCAACGGCTGAGTTTCTGCCGACAATCGCTGTTCTTGGAGTGATATATCTGTCGACTGCTGTAGTGACAAATCTCATCAGTAATCAGGCTAGCGTCGTGTTGTTCATCCCTGTTGCTGCCGACGTCGCTGCCCAACTGAATGCGAACGTATTCGCGTTCATCCTCGCGGTCACGTTCGCCGCTAGTACAGCTTTCATGTCACCAGTTGGATATCAGACGAATCTCTTCGTCTACGGTCCAGGTGGATACGAATTTAGTGACTACGCTCGTGTCGGTGGACCGCTTCAAGTAATCTTAGCTATCGTAACGACCCTTGGAATCGCGACGTTCTGGGGGCTATGAGTTACACCCTTCGCATCCTCGGGGCTTCCTGTCATTCGGTGAGGATAGATCCAGCACTTGCCTCTCTCAGGACATGCCTTGTCAGGTTCGCGCAGTTAGCACATAGATTTAATTGCCGACAGATTTAGATTATAGACGAATAGCATACACAAAGGAAATACTTCCGTCGCTAATCGTCGATAAAAAAGAGGTATTACATTTCAATTATCATAATATCAATTCATGATCATAATCGTGACGAGTGGCTTCGAATCTTAGCATAGACCAACCGTACTGCTGATAAACTACCTAAGGAATTAATCGAAGTTTGCGGGGACTGGTTACATATATAACCGAATTGGATAAAACAAATCAATGTCAAATATAAAGCGTATAATCATCGCTGGCGGCGGTCGTATCGGACTCCGAACTGCAAAGGAACTCGCCGACCGTGGATATGAAATTGTATTAATCGAGAAGGAGGAGGCTCGCTCAGAAGAGGTAGCAGATGAATACGTTGCGATGGTGTTACAGGGAGATGCAACAGCGCCGTCAATTCTCGAACAAGCAGATCTTGAGCGGGCTGACGCCATTGCTGCACTGACCGACGAACCTGGAAGCAATCTTGCAATCTGTATGACAGCAAAGCAGATCGCCCCGAATATTCGGACACTCGCTCGAACCGGGACAGGGACTGAGGATGAGTACGACGAGATTGCTGACGCAACGATTCTACCGCAAAAGCTCAGTGCGGGCACTGCCGCTGACATCCTTTCAGGTGACGAGGTGCGAACAATTATTGGGACCCATCATGACCTCGAAATATTAGAAATTAAAGTGGCTGAAGATGCCCCAGTTGCCAGTAGTGCGCTCGAAGAAATTAGCCTTCCAAAAGGGAGTCTCATTATCTCGGATCAAAACCGAACACGAATCGCACGCGCAGATACAACATTAGAGCCTGGTGAGTACTATATTGTCGGCGTTGAACCGGATGTGCTCGATGAGGTACTGAAATTATTCCGTGGGTGATTAAGAACGCTGTTATATCCTCTCACAAGCTAATCTACAGGGATATTATCTATATGATACCCGAACCATCCCACTCAAGAAGATCTATCAGCTGACTCAATTGACATTGGAACTGTCAAGACGGGCGCATCTGAAACCCGGACGACATTCTCAGTGACGCTACCAAGGAAATACCGATCCAAACCTGTGCGACCATGTGTCCCCATGACGATAGAATCAATTTCATTTTCATCAACATAATCAAGAATGACCTGATGGGGTGTTCCTTGTGCCACCGAACCCTCGATTGTGCGTACACCGGCTGCCTCTGCTTGCTGGAGTACCTCATCGATTGCGTTCTTTCCAGTCTCTTCGAGGGCATCAAGTATTCCGGGAACCGAGGCATCAGTCGGGCCACCCCCTTCAATGACATATATTGTGTGAAGCGCGGCGTCATAGACCATCGCAAGATCAATCGCATGCTCAACGGCGCCTCGCGTTCCCTCAGTTCCATCCGTTGGAATCAGTATTTTGTCATACATATCAATCTCTTATTTACCGAGGGAGAAAGTTATACTGCCGATTGGTAATATTATAACTAGAATGGCGTTCATAGAGAAGCCCTCGATCAGTAGCAGTATTTAATATATCTCCATCCACGTCATATCCACATGAGTCCAAACCAAGCAAGCGAAGTAGCTGACCAACTCTCGGTCCCAGAGGAAATGATTCAAAAAGCATGTGATGATCCAGCGTTACCTGAACTCGGTATTATTGAACAAATATGGAGTACCAACTCAATTCCATCAGCGGAGACGGCAGAAGCCGCCGCAAAAGCTGTGGACTCACTTCCGCTTGAAACTGTTCCTGCCGGTGGTGAAATCGCCCTTGGTGTTGGGAGCCGAGGAATTGCGAATCTTGCTTCATTGGTTAGCGGTGTTGTGACACATCTACAGGATAGCGGGTATAACCCATTCATCTTTCCAGCAATGGGGAGCCATGGCGGTGCAACCGGTGATGGTCAACAGAAAAAACTCGCCGAACTCAACATTACCGAAGCGACCATTGGCTGTGAAATCCGTTCCAGTATGAACGTTGTCGAAGTCGGTCAGACGGCTGATCGTGAAATTCCGGTCGTTGCCGACGCAAACGCTGCCAGTGCGGACGCCATCATACCAATTAATCGAGTCAAACCTCATACTGATTTTGATGGCACAGTCGAAAGTGGGCTCTCAAAAATGCTTGTGATTGGGATGGGCAAGCAGCGTGGAGCTCAAATCGCACATCAATGGGCTGTTGATTGGTCACTCAGGAATATGATTCCTGAAATCACTGAACAGTTGCTCGCGAAACTTCCTGTTGTCGGTGGTATTGCTATCGTCGAAGACCAACACGATGAGACAACATTAGTTGAGGGGGTCCCCCCATCTGGTTTTCTTGATCGGGAAGCAGAATTGCTTGAAGTTGCATACGATGTGATGCCGAAGATTCCATTCAATGAAATTGATATAGTCGTTCTCGATAGACAGGGAAAGGAGATTAGTGGTCAAGGACTTGATACGAATGTCATTGGGCGGCGACCATTCGCGATCAACGAACCTGAGCCCAACCAGCCGAATATCAAGCGAATATACGTTCGCGGACTGACCGAAACAACACATGGGAACGCCATGGGGATGGGATCTGCCGATATTGTTCATAAAGATGTCCCAGCAGATCTTGAGACAACGCCGACGTTGATTAACGCCCTCACTGCGAGTACGATCCGTGGCGTGAAGCTTCCGCCAGTTGTTGAAACAGACCGTGCCGGGCTCATTGCTGCGCTCTCAACGATTGGTGTTGTTGATCTTGATACCGTCCGTATGCTCCGGGCTACCGATACGATGCATCTTCATCGATTCTATGCATCACCAGCACTGATCACTGAAGCGCGGGACCGCGCTGATCTCCGGGTGATCGAGGAGCCATCACCAATTGCATTCGACAATGGTCAGTTCACTGCTCCATCTCTCGAAGATTGATGATGAACGCTTCATTAGTAGTATGATATATTCATTAATTGCAGAATTAAATCCGATACGCCCAATTGGGAATTCAATCTTCGGATTCGTTTGAATTTGCGATGGTCATCACAGGAACTGGTGCCGAGCGAACGACCTTCTCGGCGACGCTACCAAGCAGAATACGATCTGTCCCACGTTTCCCGGTTGTACCCATTCCGACGGCATTTATATTATTTGACTCAATATACGCAAGAATTTCATTTACTGGTGCCCCATGTTTGATATGGCGCTTTGTATCCGTGACACCGTTCATTTCGGCTTCTGAAATAATAGTTTCGACGGCATCAGTAGCAGTCTGTTCGCTTTCCGTTCTGGATATTTTTGACCGAATATCCGAACTGAGTCCACCATCATCAACGACAGCTAGAACGTGTACGGTCGCATCAACTGAGGCGGCGACTGAGCAAACATGTTTGGCTGCATGTGTCGCAGCAACACTCCCATCTGTCGGTATAAGAATATCTTCATATGGGAAGTCAATAGTCTCATTAGGCTGCATTCGAGCTGTGAGAACTGGAACTGAAGAAAGCCGGACGACCTTTTCACAAACACTTCCAATAAGATGTCGTGAGATTCCCTCTCGGGCATGGGTTGGCATCATGATGAGATTCTGATCATATCGTTTGGCATACTCAGCGATTGTTACAGCCGGATTGCCTTGGACGACATCAGTATTATATGTGACACCAAGTGTGTCCAGTGTCTTTGCCGCTTTTTCTACGACGGTTTGCCCTTTCTGCTCAAGCATATCAATCGTATCACCCTCAACAACGGCGACACTATCACGAGTCGTATCGGCTACATAGAGCAATTGAATGGTTGCGTTGGTCCAGTGCGCGATTTCACTGGCGTGATGAAGTATCTCAGCCGCGCCTTCACTACCGTCGTATGGGAGGAGGATATGCTCGTACATGACCTGATGGTATCGACTTCGTTTATCAACTTATAATTATTTTTCCTAAATTTCAAATATAATATCTATCCAGAGACATTGATCCTCGATATTAATTGACACCCATTTTGCTGGGCTTCGAAATAGTATTCTTGGAGGACTTATCTTCTCATCAAGCCGATTACTTCAGTTGGAGCTATCTTCATCATCGCCAAGCGGCGACTCCTCTTCGGTTCTCTCAGTGGTGTCAGGATGGACAGCTATCCGGACTCTTCGGATACGGGTATCCTCCAGTTGTTCAGTCCGCAATGTCACATTCTCGTAATTGAACTCCTCATCCTGTTCAACAAGGCGTCCTGCGAGATTAAAGATGAAGCCTGCAATCGTTTCGAATTCTTCGCCCTCTGGGAGGTCAATATCAAGCACTTCGTTGATCTCATGAATGTTAACCTCTCCCTGGACGAGTACTTCATTATCATTAACGAACTCAATTGGATGATCCTCATCACCCATCAAGATCTCACCAACGATTTCCTCGGTGACGTCTTCCATCGTAATGAGTCCCTCTGTGGTCCCGAACTCATCAATGATAATAACCATGTGTATCCGCTCATTTCGCATCTCCGAGAGCAACTCATCGACATTTTTCGATTCTGGAACGTGTAGCGTCGGATTAAGTACATCCTCTACCACAAGATCAGAAAAGGCACTGTCGGCATCATTGAGATCGCGGAAATCAAAAACACCGATCACGTTATCGAGTGATTCCTCGTAGACCGGTAGGCGAGCGTGACCTGACTGAATACATTTCTCAATGGCTTGCTCGACGGTCAGTTGTTTGGAGATTGCCGCCATGTCGAGACGAGGAGTCATTACCTCTTTGGCAGTAGCGTCAGTGAACCGCAAGGTGCGGTTGAGTATCTGGCGTTCTTCCTCATCAAGAATACCCTCACGCTCACCCATCTTGATCATATTCCGGATATCTTCACGGCTGACGTACGATGACTCGATTGCCGAGCCGCCGGGGGTGACCTTGTTGACGGCTCTCGTCAGATGATAGAATACAGTAATAAGCGGCCACAGTAGTTTTTCGACAATCTTCAGCAGTGGGGCGACGGTCCGTGCCCATGTGTCGGTGTTATCGACGGCGTATGATTTGGGTGCGCTCTCACCAAACAGTAGGACCAATGATGTAATTCCTAGTGATGAAACAATAACGGCTGTGCCGGCATCAAAATAAAACCCGACGATAGTTGTCGAAATAGAGGACATTGTAATATTAACAAGATTGTTCCCGACAAGAATCGTCACGAGTAGGCGATGGGGGTCGTTTTTCAGAGACTTGATTGCTCGTGCCCCACGCTTCCCCTGTTCAACCATCGCATCAATCTGGTAAGGCGAGAGCGAAAACATGGCAATCTCCGACGATGAAAAAAACCCTGACCCCATGATGAGCAGCAAAATCATACTCACACCGAGTGCAGTGAATTCTAACTGTCCCAGCTCAATACCGATGACTGGAACAGTATACAGTATCACATCAATCTCTGCGACTGCCGTGAGGATGGAGATTACCATCTATATTAGCCATTATTGGGGGACAGAACTAATTCTTGTGTACTGAATCCTAATTATACCAATATATGATATAGTCTAATTTTTGTTTTTAAAGATATAGTATCTGATATAAATCATTTTGACACTACATATATTGTCATACTATATGATAGATATAGAAGGGATTAATAGAACGGCAAATGACTACAGCGCTGAGTCAGGCGAATTAGGACAAGATCAAAGACAGCAAATCATGAACGTGACAGATGATCTTAAACACACGGTTGACTCAGTATCCACGGTCTGGTCTAGACTCGGACTATCGGATCGGGAAGCAGAGGTCGCTGCCTACAGAGAGCTTGGATTCACAAACAAATCGATTGCATATATGCTCGATATATCGACAAATACAGTTAATGAATATACACGTCGTGCGAAGCAGAAATATAACACTGCACGAGCATTGCTCGCACGTGAAGAGGATTCACAGGCGTTATCGAAAAACTGGGTCTGCCCCAAACCAAGTTGCGGACATGAGACAAAACGTGCATATACTAACTCAAAATACAACCCAGATACCAACGTCAGTACATGGCGATGCCAGGAATGTCACACTGAGTATCAACGAAAAATCCAATCACCTGATGTGTAATCGCTTTGAATGATTGTCATGAGACCATATCAGTACAGTGGTTGATGTATCTGGTGAACTACCCTCCCTACTCGTTCCCTGCATTCACTCCTTGAGGAAGGGGACTTAGCCTGTAAAAATTAAATTCGCATTTCACGCAGAATATCTGCATTGAGGTATTCAAAGCTGTTACTCAGAAAAAGTCACTTGAGAATAGAAAGATCGTTTAGATCTTGTCGAGTGCATCATCAAGTGAGAACTGCTCAGTAGTTGTGTCACCTTCGGTGCGACTAGGAGAACCATCAGGTTCAAACTGTGTTATCAATTCGACCCGCTCATCATCGATTTCCTGAGTGCCATCAATAACTATGCAATCGCATTTCGGCCTATCATCAGGTCCACGAGGAAACTCGAATGGAGCTTCAATATTGATAATTTCGCTATTTTTCGCCTCAATGATTACAGCCACAATCTCTTGATAACTCCATCCATCGGGAGTCCGCCATGGAGTCCCGTCAGCTCGAGTGCGCTCAATGTGTGGCATATCGTCAGATGAAACAACCGCATCATAATCAATCCTAATTGTTGCCCGCTCAGTGTCGTCTTGTTCTGTCATGTCTTGAGATATGTCATAGTGAAATATAGCACATTCGGACTGTTCTCAGGTCAATGATACTCGTAAATTCAAATCATCTTATCACCGGTGTGGGTCTCTCTTCTATCAAACATAAACTATGAACACTGACTCTGCGGAGGAAATCCAATTCCAGATTTATTATTGTTTTGTCTGAATAAAAATACCATTCTTAGCTCGTCGGGTAGCTCCGAGGCTGTGGATTGGATGGAAAGCGCGTCATCGAATCAGGAAGCCCCACTCTCACCCTTAAGAACCGACCGGTGCAAGCCGTGAGCGAGTATGGTGGGGTAGTTCACTCAGTTCACGCGGAGTAATCTCTTTCACCGAGCTATCCGCCGCGACCATACTCATTCCGCATATCGGTCAACACTTCACGTGCATGCCCTGATGGATCCGCTACCGTCGGGTCATATACTGAGATGATCTCATTATCTGCGAGTGTGAACGTTCGCCGATCGACGTATCCTTCTGATGTGTCAAGGCCAAACCTGGAAGCAATTGCACCATCAGGATCTGCCAAGAGATTAAAAATGATGTTTTCCTCCTCAGCGAATTCCGCATGGCTGCTGACGGTATCCATCGAGACCCCATACACATCGATTCCGATCTCTCGGAATTCCGGTAATACACTCTGAAAATCGTTCGCTTCAATTGTGCATCCGCCGGTGAAATCCTTCGGATAGAAGTACACAACGGTCGGTGTATTGAACTCAACAGTTACCGATTCATCATGTTGGTTTGTTGCCGTGATTGTCGGTGCTGGGTCTCCAGATGTAAGCATACCCAGTCGTCAGTCTGAATTAATTTAGAGATTGTGATTACTTCCGAGCCTACCTTCCTGCTACCTTTGCCGATAACAATCTAGTTGGGTCAACGACTATCTTACTTACTAGAGGACAGAGACACACTAAATCATACCGAAGCAGTTCAAATTCTGAGCAAACACGTCGTTATTGAATCGTGGATAAATAAAAAGATCGGCAATCGAAGAGTGATATATTGACGAACGCATACCATCCCAACAAAGGAACTCGACGTCAGTAGATATGATATGAACGTTCAATTGAGTTACTGAAATCAAGGAGAAAGTTCAAGCCCCAGCCCCCGTCTTTGAGGGCAGGGATGAATCCGACAGAAATGTATTCGATCCTCTTAGACGATAGTTCATCGGAGTTTCCCCGATAGCGACTCGTCTGCGACGACATCACGACTTCGACGTGTCGCGTCGTGTCTCGCTTCGTGGTGACAAATCCGCAGCACGATACCAGTCCGTCAAGTCATGTCCCAGCTCACTCACCGACCGCGACTGCGACTGAGACTGACGGCACTCAGAGGGTGAATATCCTCCCGTGGAGAGATGAATCGCAGTCGTCTTGGTAGTCGTCTCAGTGACCCGCTCGGTATGTCCAGGTAAGAGAGCTAAGGCTCCGCTGACAGAGCTCCATGCGCTGGACGGCACACTCTCGGTCATAATTGAGTGGCTTCCTTCGACGGTCCACGCGACAGCGACAACGTCCGTGAGAGCCGAGGAACTGCGTAATCGTGAATCCCTCTTTGAGGAATCTTCGCCAACGGGCGGAGAGGATGTCAATTCAGGGCAGGTGTAGGAGTCTATGATCCAATCTTATAGACTGATATATTCACTATGCTTGCTGTGCAGCATGATAGAATCCGGATTCATGCAATACTTTATATCGTCAAAAAATGCCACGATTGGTTCGTTATTTTGCTTTTAGATTATGGATAACGTCAAGCCAATCGACAACTTCAGCGGTTGGCTCAATCGCATCAATGACTGCCTCAGTTGGTTTGTACGCCATTGGGGCTTCATCAAGCACAGATTCGACAACTGACTCAGAGTAAATTCCATCCATCGCATCTGCAAATGCATCGAGTGAGCCCTCTTTGTGCGCCTGTCGTCGACTCATGATTCGACCAGCACCGTGCGGTGCTGTTTGATGAAATCTCTCAGCACCCTGTCCGCGCGCTAGAATCGATCCTTCAGCCATGTTGAATGGGATAATGAGTTCTTCATCTTCACGTGCCGGGGTAGCACCTTTCCGAATCATCAGATCGTGAAAATCGATATAATTGTGAATCGATTGAAACTGACGATCTGGGTCAATCTGGAGTGTACCACAGATAGCTTCACTCATTAGTGCTCGGTTCCAACGGGCATACTGTTGAGCAAATAACATATCAATGTAATACCCATGCGCCTCACGACCCTCAAGCCAATCGAGGTCGTCTGATTGATCCCCAATTTCTGATTGTGGTTGACTAAGAGCATCGAATACCCTAGTGATTTCTTTCCCATCGAAGTCTTGTCTGATTGATTCTTTATGAAGATGTGATTCTCCCATTCCACCGGTGACCCAAGTATACAATTTCCCGTCACTGATTGTTTCGGGGTCAAATTTCAGATACTCATGATACTCCTCTGGAAGGGCATTCCTGATGACGTCGGCTTGTCGATACTGCGTGGCTTGGTGTTGCCAATACTCAGCAACGGATTTACCAAGATATCGTGACCCACTGTGAATGATCAACCAGTAATCACCAGCGTCACGTGTCTGTGCGAACTCGATGAAATGATTTCCACCGCCAAGTGTCCCCGCACTTCGAATTACATGACCCATTCCTTGCCGTTGGTTGGAAAGTACTCGCTGGCAGAGTGAATTGAAATACTCATCATCATAACTATCGAAATCAAATCCAAGCGGGTTGATACGTCGTCCAAATTTATTTTCATACGCACGCTCAAACTGTTTGAATACATCATTCGCCCGTTCGAAAGGAAATTCATCGATGAGATGACTTGCATCATCATAATCATGCACATCATGCCCCATCGGCACTACATCACGAACACATCGTTCACGTTCTGCCCCTGAGAGTGGTAATGCGGATCCAAGCTTTGTTGCCACCATCCCACAACCGACATCCACACCAACAATGTTGGGGACAACCCGGTCAGGAAGTGGCATTGTAAATCCGATTGGCGCGCCTGACCCAACGTGTGTATCGGGCATGACCCGGACGGGTTCAGTGAACGCAGGATGGTCAATCAGTTTTTGGATTTGCTCAATACAATTAGACTCAATGAGACTCTCATCATCAATCAGTATATTGGCAGTCGTGTACTCGCCTGTAAGCTTAATTGTCATAGTGAATATGCGATCTTGAAACTGATATCTACGATTAGTGACCCACATATTAATGCATGGGTTTCCGTGCTATCTCCATCATGATTCACACTGATTCATGCCTATCGCAGTTGCAGGTGGTGACACTCTCTGATGATTATCTTCATCATAGAATCTTCACTCAGAGAGAGAAAATATTCTCGCAGTTGTCCTGAATACTCGAATATCAGTCCTGTGAACAAAGGTGTCCATTATGGAAAGAAGCGACATGAAATTTACCGTATTATTGACTGATCTTAACCTCTAATAAGACTATTTTAATCAGTTCAGTCAATACCTCTATCGGAAATATTTCGTCATTAGACTTACATTTATAACCCGGAACCGATGATGCGTGTTCAATAACGGCACGATATGCTAGATCACGGACATACACTCCCATTGTGATGGGACACAGAGCACACTCTACGATCATACTGACATCTGAGTGTAATGTGTTATCTCGCTACGATCAGCAGTAACTGAAACAATTCATGTGTTAGCTCTGAATTTGTGGGAAAGTTATTTATTATATGTATCTCAATCGCTAAGATATGTTAAAACAGGTTTCTGAGCAATTTAATAGCATGATTGACACTAATAGCAAAATTACATTCATCTTTGTTATAATTGGTCTCGCGTCGTGGCTTGGTACTCGAGTGATAATAGATAATCAACAGATCCAATTGATCGTGCTTTTTACAGTTGGCATTATCATTCCGACACTCATCAATGAGTGGCGAGAATGAATTGGCTCGGGATCAAGCCCTGTGGCATTCGCCTCGATTTTCTGTAAAATATCCAAAAAATCATAGATGAACTCGAAAATATATCCTGCTCAGCGTCTCAGAACTAGCTATGTTCGATACATGTTCCATATTTTCGTTCCTATCTCTCGGCTGTGATGAATTTCTATTTGTATTAGTATTGAATCCGCTATCGCTCTTGATCCGTCGGTCGAATTAACAACTCATTCACGTTCACGTGTTGTGGTTGAGTCACAGCGTAGGCGATTGCACGGGCAATATCCTCACTTTCAAGCGGTGTCATCGATTCGATCAGTCCTTCTTCGATCTGTTGTTTGATCTCTTCATCAGGGATGTGATCTTGAAGTTCGGTATCAACAGCTCCCGGTTCAATAATCGTTGTTCGAATGCCATCTGTTGTGACCTCCTGTCGGGTGGCTTCAGTAAACGCGTTCACTCCAAATTTCGTTGCATTATATCCAGAACACGCTGCGCTTGCCTGCCGACCAGCTGTTGATGAGACGTTCACGATATGACCAGCATCTTGCTTTTGCATGATTGGGAGTGTGGCATGAGTGAGATTCATCAATCCGAGCAGGTTCACCTCAATCATTTGTCTGAAGTTAGAACGATCGGCTCGCTCAACCGGTTCGAGTAACATCACACCTGCGTTGTTAACAAGAATATCAATTGAGTCGAACTCATCAACAGTGGTGTCAACGAGTGATTCAATATCATCTTCCTCTGTCACATCGGTCGGGACAACAAGTGCTTCACCCCCTGCTGATTCGATTTCTTCAGCTAGCGTTATCAGATTATCTTCACGACGAGCAGAAAGGACAACATTTGCACCCCGGGAACTAAGTGTCTTAGCCGTTGCTTCTCCAATCCCTGATGATGCACCAGTCACGATTGCGGTTTGCCCATTGAGTTCAGAATTAATTTCCGTCGACATCAACAAAATTAGTCCTTCCAATTAATATGAGAGTGTTGTTATCTTTCCCTGATTGAAAACGGTCATCTCATTATCATTTCTCCGGGCTAGTGAAACTGAAAAAATTCTTCTGTCCTCGAAGTATTGCGCTCTGTCGACATAATCAGCCCCAATCAGTACTCAAAAAAGCAGACACAATCTGGTTAAGCCTGATTGAGTGTTAAACCATACCAAAATAGGTCTATTTAAGAGCTTGATTGTATGAGATACTGGGTTGCTAGGACTGCTACAAAGAATATGAAGTGTACTGGTTACGTCGTGAGGATAAAATATACCCAGTATGAACTACCCCTGGTAACCCTTGAGATAGGCTGTCTACTGTCTCTGTAGCAATTATATTGAAGAGTAAGATACTCACTACTGCAGAACAGCAGGAAGATGCTTCGGCGAGGAACACTTCGTTCGTATTATCTGTATGTCTGTGCGAAATCTTTCAGAACGATTAGGGCGAAACTCTGTATTTTGGATGTATATTTCACACTGGACACAATATCGAAAATATATCCTTATTGCTGTTATCTCTGGCGCGATTGGGACGGCGCTTACACAGATCCCACAAATCGCGTTCGGGCTAGTGATTGAGGTTATCGACCCCAGCGTGACACAATCACAATTTCCGTTTGCTGATTCTTTGCTCTCTTCCAGAGCACAGGATAGGACAACTCAGGTAAGTATCGTATTTTTCATTGCAATATTTTTGATCGCAGTCTTCCGATTTATTTCAGGATATCTCTGGGACGTTTTCAAAGAGTCATTTCAAAAGAGCATCCGTGTAGATTGCTATGAGTCCATTCAGGAACTTCACCCAAGACGATTTATTCAGCATTCTTCGGGTGAATATCTCAGTGTTATTGAATCAGATGTCAAGCAAGTTGGTGACCTCCCACGAACCGTCCTTTCTGGTGTTTCAAATGATATAGTCAATATATTTACGACTGGTATTGTGTTATTCTCTCTTAATTGGCAGTTCTCAATTCTTCTGCTTGCGCCGGTCCCGCTTATTGGGTGGTATGCGTTTAGATTTAATAATGTAATTGAACCACTATATCAAGAAACAAGAAAAAGTTCAGCCTCTCTTACTGAACAACTTTCCTCTAGTATTCGAGGCATACTCACCGTACGGTCATATGTTGCGGAGGATAGAGAAATAGAACGAGTACAAGAGGTATCAGAAAACGTGCAAGACACGCGATTAGCCGTATCAAAAACATGGTTATCTTACGCACAGGTATTCGGGCTGACATCACGATTTAGCAGCTTTCTCGTCTTATCTGCCGGTGCATTTTGGGTTATCAATGGTCCACCATTGTTCTTTACCCAACCATTAACTACCGGGGAGTTGGCTGTTTTCTTCACCAATGCAACACTACTAATCCAGCCTGCAACGAGTCTTCGCTCGTACGTAGACGAGTACAAGGATGCGAAGGCTTCCGCTGATAGGGTGTATAATATTATCCAAGTACAAACAGAGGACGAGAAGCAGTTTGATGACGAATTTAATCGGATTAACGGGGAGATTCAATTTGAAGATGCGAGCTTCTCATACTCATTTGATACAACGGACCCGCTTACGCAATTAAATGAGGCAAACGATGAATCCGATACTGATGACAACCAGGATGAGCCGTTCGCATTCGGTCCAGTGGATTGTCAGATCCAACCCGGAGAAACAGTGGGCGTGGTCGGTCGATCGGGGTCGGGAAAAACAACATTCATCCGATTATTATTACGTTTTATTGATGTTGATACCGGGACGATACGAGTAGATGGTAAGGATATCTCTGAGTATGATCCAAAGAGTCTTCGAGAACATATTGGATATGTCGAACAGCAACCATACATCTTTGATTCAACATTAGAAGAGAATATTCGATATGGGAATATTTCGGCGACTGAAGAGGAACTTGAAAGAGCAATCGAGCGGGCTGCACTGCACGGACCAATCGATACAATGGAAGATGGTCTCAACACGAATCTTGGTGAGTCCGGTAGCCGAATGTCAGGAGGTGAGAAACAACGTGTTGCTATTGCGCGAGCCATTCTCTCTGACCCGGAGGTTCTCGTTTTAGATGAGGCGACAAGCCACGTCGATAATATTACAGAAAGTAAAATACAAACGGCGATTGAGGAAGCAACAGAGGAGCGAACAACAATCATTATTGCACACAGACTTTCGACGATTCGAAATGCTGATAGGATATTTGTGCTTGATAATGGGAATATTGTCGAACAGGGCACGCATGAGAATCTACTTGAAATTGATGATGGGCTATACAATGAACTCTGGTCAAAACACGTCGGAAAAGCACACTAACAGCATCAAATGACAACATCCTCATTGATGATCCGGCAACGACTTTTTGATCTGCCCGCTGGTCAGTATCTATGGATCAATAATATGAAATTAATAGCAAATCTGGGGATATATGACTAATTATCACTACTTAGTGGGTTGATTACGACACCGATATTGTACGCTCCAGAGTCTGCTGTATCATCGACTTCGGCGTCAATAAGGACAGTACTGGATCCACCGCCAGGAATCTTCAGGACAAATGTCCCTTTGTCGGTCTTGACTGCTCCATCGTCTGCGTTTGCGTCATTGACATTAGCATCATTATCTGTACCTGGACCACCTGTCGGATCGGCTTTGTGTCCAACAGCAACATCAATTATATTTGATGTATTAATCTTGATTTGTACGCTTAGTTTGTCCGCAGCATTGTTTTGAATTGTTGGGCTAAGTCGAACCTCATCACCGTTGTTGAGTTCGACTGCAGTCTGGAAACTTGTATTGTCATCATTTACTCGCGTGAAATCAGCGTCAGTGTCTCCGGATACTCCGACATTAATCACTGTCAGCGCTTGTTCAGCCTGCACATCACTCTTCCCCTCAACACTCTCTTCAACCCCCGAATCAGCAGCAGTAACCCCGGCACCCGCTGCAGCGATGCTTGCTGCGGTGAGTATGATTGACCGCCTGCTGAGTTCCATGATGATTAATATATGTATGTTCTTCACATATTATACTAACGTCTATGAAAGTAATTACTTTCTTCAATGAAAGCTGCTGCACTGTTTGATCGATAAAAGTTCTTAGTGTCGAGTGGATAGTAGCGAATCAAGACGCGGTAGTAGTGTTAACTGAGGATATCTTACCAATATTGATCGCTGGCATACGACCACTATAGTGTAAGTCAATATTACTATGGATAATATACTAGTGACGATATCGATAGCAATATGCTGGATAAATTCTCAATGGTATCAAGTGGCATTATGACCATACTGAAAATGAAAAAGCGAGCCTAAACGAGAAACTGTTAGTATACTCAAACATATTAATAACCGACTGACATACCCCCATTTAGGCACTTATTCATGCCATCATAATAACTATACTTGCGGGAGCATCAGATACGATGATAGATGGAAGATTATGAACTCTCTAATGGCGTTATTTACAGGGGGGATTGTCTCGATGGGCTGAGAGAACTCGCTGAGAACTCCATTACCCTTGGGTTTACCTCACCTCCGTATTTTAATGCTGTCAACTATGAGGAACATGTCGAAAAAGTCCAGGGAAACACGGATCACTGGGAGCGTGAGGAGATGTCATATGATGATTACCAAGATTTTCTTATTGACCGTTTTGAGGAGGCATTTCGTGTCACGAAGCCCGGCGGACATACAATTATAAACATCTCACCTGTCCATTGGCAGGATGAGAGAGTACCCTTACCATTTCACCTTGTTGGATGGATGGAAGATATTGGTTGGAAATTCAAAGAAGACATTATTTGGGAGAAACCTGTTGCTAAGGATAGGAGATCTGGCGTCCTGCTGCAGAATCCATATCCAGGATACTATTATCCGTCAGTAGTTGCTGAATATATTCTTGTTTTTCAAAAAGAGGCTGATAATAATGATAAAAACAATATCTATTGGGATCGGACAGAAGAAGAAAAAGAGAAAAATCAAATAGATCTTGATGATTACCAGGGTGAGAAGTCAAAAAATGTCTGGAAAATCCGTCAGGTAGCTCCCGGAGAGAATGAGCATCCCGCTCCGTTTCCGCGAGATCTTGCAAAACGGGTTATCGAACTTTACTCATATCAAGGCGATACGGTCATGGATATCTTTGCGGGGAGTGGTCAAACCCTCCTTGCTGCACAGGACCTGGATCGAGAGTTTACTGGCTTTGAGACGCAGCAAGAATACGTTGAATACGCCAAAGACAGGATAATAGATGAAAACTCACAGATGACATTGGAAGACATCTAATGATTGGGTACGAATTCACTGGAAGGGCTCCTATCGAAATATCTATCAGAAAAGTTCATATATGACAATATTCAACGTGAAATTAGCCGGCAGCTCACTCATGATGAGTAAATCCGACATGTTGTTGAATAACTAAGGGTAAAAATCAATATCTTTGGGTTTTGAATCTCTTATAGAGATCTTTCTCGACAGACTCGGTATCTTCAGAAATAATAACGGTGAAATCATTTTCATTTCCTTCCTGAAGCAACGAATCGACTTCATCTCTTTTCCGATCTGAGATTGATGTTAAATTATTTTCAATACTATCAGAATTAGAGGTATAGCCTTTGAGTTCACTTCCCGTCACGCCAAGAATAGGAACGGGGTCATAGAGTTCTCCATTTATCATAGCTGTATCAAGATTCTTGAACAACATCATTCGAACCAATCCATTTTTGATATCAGCAGTGCTCGGGAACGTCCTTGTAGTATGTTTTTTCTCTATTAGGAACACCTCATCATCTTCGATCATTATTTCATCAGTAGTGAAGTAATACTCTCCACCAAGATGATCTTGGATTGTTATCCTGCCCTTATCTTCTTTGACACTCTCCTTTGGCTGAAGAGTCAACGATTCCCTATTTTGTGCTTCCTCAGCGAGCCCTCTTGATTTTTGTTTGAAATCCTCAGCTTTCTCAGTTATACTATTCATTCTCCTCTCAAAGTAGCTCCGCGAGTGCATCTCTACCTCTGTTTCAGAGGATATTTTATCATAATAATATTCCTCACTCAGCTCAGCTACTTCGTCAAGATTGGATGCCTGATGTAAGTTCCAGTGTAACGCATCCGATTGGTAATTTTGCAGCTCTTGAAATTTATCTTTGATATACTGTTGGTCAAACGTCTGATTAGTTATTTTATTATCATATGTCTCATTTTTCTCGGCGTACTTATATGGAGCTACTATGACGTATATCTGCAGAAGACTCATCAGAGAAAGTGTATCCCATTGCAGGTAATCTCTGTCTCCGTCTTTGCCTTCGTCCTTTACCAATGGGAGTATCGTGACTCTATTCGCATGATTATACGTATCATATACTCGTGCTCGCGGATAGCTTCTTGTTCTCTTTGGTGAAACCCACCAACTTACTGCATAGCTGTTTTCGTCTATATCGATATGAAATGAGCTATCATCAAACGCGTCTCCAGAATAGAAACTCTCAGCGGAGTATGTGTTTAAATCTCGACATAACATCGGAGCATAACTGACGTCTTCTATTTTTGCTTTAACATCAATCATTATACATCACCGTTATCACGTACGGACAGTTTCTCAGTTTGTATCTTAATCCTTTGGTATAGCCATCATTCACGTCTTACAGACTGCTGAGGCGACTGCCATGGGAGTTGGTCCTGAGCAATCTACGATGAATATCTTCACTTATTATATCAACAGCTGAATTCGACTCGATTGGTGACCGAGATGAATTACTATATATTATCTGATACCTATGTACGAATAATAAGATCACCGGCGTACTGTGGACGATCATTGGTTATGCTTCGATTATCGTTGTGATTCACCCGTTAGCTGGAACTGTCGCCTTCGTGAGTGTGCTCCTCGTAGCGATTCCATCACGCGGCTGATATCTCTGGCAAAGCCCTTTAATATTAATAATTATAATAATTATATGCGTATGTCAACTGATAATGAAGCGCAATCAACAGCAGAGCGTAAATCAGCAATCAATAGACGACACGAACAGGCAGCAAATGAGGTAATGCCAACTCATCGGTCACTGTATATTGGTGGAGAGTGGACTCAGAGTGCATCCGGAGAGACATTCGAAACACATGATCCAACGACAGGGCAAACATTGGCTGAAGTTCAAGCCGGTGTAGCCGCAGATATTGACCGTGCAGTCGACGCAGCACAGGAGGGCTATGATGAACGTGTTTCTGATATGTCATCAGCTGACCGACAAGCATTATTAGAGACAATGGCTGATCGAGTTGAGAACAAAAAAGAAGAATTCGCTCAACTTGAGTCACTGGACAATGGTAAGCCAATTACTGAGGCACGGATCGATATTGATCTTGTCATTGACCATTTCCGATATTTCGCCGGAATGGCTCGGTCGCATGAGGGTCGGACAGTTGATACTGATGACTCTCGACACGTCCAGACACTTCAGGAGCCGTATGGTGTCGTTGGGCAGATTATCCCGTGGAATTTCCCACTTCTGATGGCTGCATGGAAACTTGGACCAGCGCTCGCAGCAGGCAATGCAATTGTGCTCAAGCCTGCAGAGCAGACACCACTCTCAATTCTGAAGCTGATGGAAGAAGCAGGCGACGCAATTCCTGATGGAGCGGTCAATGTCGTTACCGGATTTGGAACAGACGCAGGAGAGCCATTATCCAAGCATGATGGGATTCGGAAACTAGCATTTACCGGATCAACAAAGGTCGGACGTTCTGTCATGAAGGCAGCCGCAGACACGATCACGGATGTAACACTGGAACTTGGTGGTAAGTCACCACTTGTTGTTTTCCCAGACGCAGATCTTGATCGTGCAGTCGAGACAACGATTACCGCTATCTTCTTTAATACGGGTGAATGTTGCTGTGCTGGCTCACGACTATTCGTCCACGAGGATATCAAGAGCGAATTCATGGATAAACTGGCTGAAGCTGCAGATGATATCGAAGTTGGCGACCCGCTATTGGAGTCAACAGACCTCGGACCAAAGGTAACAGCTGATCAAGTCGAGCGGACAATGGGGTATATTCAGGAGGCACGCGATGCAGGTGCAGAAGTCGTCTCAGGTGGAGACGCCCCGGATGATGAAGCGCTTGGAGACGGCTGTTTCGTCACTCCAACGCTTATTTCAGAGATTGACCATGACAACCGTGCAGTCCAGGAGGAAATATTTGGACCGGTACAAGAAGTGTTTACCTGGAATGACTATGATGAGATGATCGAGCTGGCGAATGACGTTGACTACGGACTCGCAGGCGGTGTCCTTACAGAAGATCTCACGAAAGCACATCAATGTGCTAAGGATATCGAAGCTGGAACGATTTGGGTGAACACGTACAATGACTTCCCATCAGGACAGCCGTTTGGTGGATACAAACAATCGGGTATCGGTCGGGAGATCGGTCAAGAAGCCGTTGACCACTATACCCAGACAAAAACGATCAACATTTCATTAGACTAAATCCGGATTTAGCACAAATTATTGATCACAAGCTGGATATCTTCGCTTTTTAGACGAACTGATTCTAACAGATATTGAGATTTGCTTATTAGCTGTCTACCCTTTCGTCTGTAGGGGTATCTATACGTCCGCTAAGATACTCGAGTTTCAAGATATTATCATTGTAGACTTGACATCCTCCTGTGTCTAAATACGCGGGAATCCCACGCCGCGGGACCGCACCGCTGAGTTGGGAATTGCAGGCTCACAGACTGCCAAACACGCCTTGAGCCCGAATATCGGCATGTTTGGTTCATAAGTAACCGACTATCTGAGATATGAGTTTGTCAATTCCAAAGCTAAGATAATCTCATCGAGAGGGGT
>KB659944.1_pt60 | contig 22923 bp, 32 predicted proteins | sample 558768 | NCBI scaffold set KB644980.1 | reverse complement strand
TCCTGCCTAAACTGAGGCAAGCCACCTGTTCAAACACCATGCAAAAAATTAGGCATGAACCTCAATATTTCTACAGTTTTGCAGTAAGTTCAGAACCAACCCCTAACGCGCGTGCTAAAACAACGGTCACAAGGTATGTGTTCTCGACCAGAAGTAAGCTCTTGCAGGAGTCATGCCTAAACTCTCCTTTTTTACTATCTGAAAAAACCAGAAAAACAGTAGATAACATACAGAAGAGACAAGATATACAAAAAAGAGAATAGAAAGATAGGTACGAGCCCTATAAACTATAATTAGCTTGTTTGCTTGCCTTATCCTATCTGATTTTCCACTCCTTCGTATTCTTGAGAATTTGTTTTCCCAAAATAAAACAATAGTGAACGTTTGAACTGGTTTCTAGGCTTCCCTGTGGAAGTAGGTGTGCTCTACTGATTCTGCAGGTATCTCTACAACTACGTATTCTCCATCCTTCATTCCCTCAGTTTTGATGATATCCTTTCCAGTGTCTATTTCTGTCGTGTGGGAATGTAGATCGTACTCTACGCCGCTTTCTAGAACAACCATCAGTTCTCCGCATCTTCCCAGCTTCTCATCTAACTCGTCAGAATCCATGTACATATTGTGTTCTGTGGCATTGAAATACATTACCCAATATGAGTTTTGTAAGGTTGAGGTGAAGTTATCTAACCTATGGAAGATCACATAATTGATCCAGAGAAGGCCAGTATACTTGAGAAAGATGGTAGATACAGAATAGTGTCTGGAGAAGAGATAATGGCTGAGCTAGAAAAAGGGGATATCGCTGCAGACATTGGTTCAGGCACCGGGTTTTTTGCAGATGATATGGCCAAGCTGGCCGAAAAGGTCTACGCTGTGGATTTTCAAGAGCAAATGCATGAATACTACAGAGAGAAAGGCGTTCCGGAGAACGTGGAGTTAGTAAATACAGACGCAACTGACTTTGAACCTGACCAGAAGCCGGATGTAGCATTTTTGATCACATCTTTGCATGAGGTAGATATTGGCGATACTATTGAAAACCTCTCCAGCGTCTTGCGTGAAGATGGAGAACTTTTTATTGTGGACTGGAGCAGTAACTCCAAGACAGATCAGGTGCCTGCAAAGGAGAAGCTCCTGACGGCGAAAGAGGCCTCAAACCATGTTTCACAGCATTTCACCGTCAACAGATGTGAGGAAAGATATGATACATATATGCTGAAAGCTGAGAACACGTAATTATATGTTTCCATCCATTTTTGCCGCCAGTACAATGCTATAGGTCTGCGACAGCGCCGCAACAGCGAAGCCAGTTCCTAAAGCCAGATCTGATCCCATAATTACTCCAGCTATTGTCAGCCCCAAGCATAGCAAACCGGATGCTCCGATACCTTTGTACTCCCTGACATACTTGTCCATATACTTTGAGGATAAAAATACGCCTATACTGGGTGCGATCAGCCAGTACCCTAGAGGATAGGGTTGACAGAACAGTTTGGTACTCGCTTAAGCTGAAGCTCAGTGCTCCTGCAAATGTGAAGACTGTACCCAGTGCAATCACATTCTTCCATATGTTAAGAACGCTGTTGTTGCTCATCCTATTCCATGAGAAAACGGTGAAACCTGTAAGGAAAAGCACCATAAAATAATGCATATGGCGTATCCAGTAGATATCAATACCTGGCTCGATCATAGTCACAAATGTCATCGCCCACGCTGCAGGTATTAGGCCTACTGGTGCATACTCTCTAATCATGACGTATCTACCTATTCATAGGTTTCCTTCCTCAGCTTCGTCCCCTACAGGAGCTCCAGCCACGACTACCTCTGTCTCTTCCCCGGCGGCAATCCTGCGGAGTTTATATGGCTTGACTAGGAATGCGTCGCCTTGGCTGTAGTCTAATTCTTCTCCGCCGATGTTGAAGGTTCCTGAACCTTCTTGGAAATAATAGATTTCGGTTTCGGTTGCGTGTCTATGTCCTTTTTCTGGGTCATTCTGTGATCCATGTGTGTCTCCTTTTGGTATTCGGAAGATTGAGAGGCCTACTTCCATGTTCTCTAGCTCACTTCTCAGAAACCTGTCCGGTCCTTCAATTGATGCCTTTTGGTATCCAGGATGCTCTTGGTTTAGGTTTTCAAATATCTGTTTGACGTCCTCGTCGCCCTTTTCTACAGTTCCTCCGTGGAAACAGTGAACTTTGCTAAACTCTCTAAAACTTAGTTTGTTGAGGCTCTGTACGCATTCTTCCATGTCTGGTGTAAATCTTTCTCTGGGGCCGCTAAATCCGGTTTCCTCCACGTTGAGTATGTCTCCTGATATCAGCAAGTTGTCGATTAAGAGTGAGATATGTCCTGGCGTATGTCCTGGCGTATGTATGATCTGTATATCCTGTTCTTGTGTCCTTAAGGTCTCACCTCCGGTTATTTCAACGTCAACCTCTACTGGAGGATATCTTTCGCTGCCTTTTATTGGACCTTCTCTTCCGTCTATTGCTTTTGCGTCTTTTCTGTGTGCGTAGACAGTTGCATCCGTTTTTTCCACAAGCTTGGAGGCACATCCGCAGTGGTCAAAGTCTTGATGTGTAAGTACAAGTTTCTCTACGTCGTTCAGATCGAAACCATGTCTTTCGAGATTGCTTTCAATCTTCTCTACATTTCCTGGAAGTCCGGCGTCTATCAGAATTAGTTCGTTCCCATCCTCGACAGCTACAGGATAGATTTCCTCCTTTTCATCACCAAGCTCAAGCGTCTGCGGCAGCGAATAGATTCCACTAGATACTTTCATGTTAATGATATTGGGAAGGAATTTTTTAGACGTTTCCAACTCTAACCAAGGTTTCTTTTAGTCTCTGGATATTTGGAAGATTGGAAGGGTCGTCTAGGATTTCCTTGTATATGACTTCACCCTTACGTACTACGAAAACAGCTCTCTTGGCCACCCTGTACCCTAATTCAGGAGATCTCAGTCTCTATATCGTATTGATCAATAATTTCTCTAGAAGTATCGCTTACCATGGTAAAGTCTAACTCGTTTTGTATGGCAAATTCCTTCAAGGCGAAAGGTGTGTCAACGCTTATACCGACAATTTCTGCCTCTAGACTTTCAAGACTCGAGAGTTTATCCTGTATAGCACACATTTCATCTGTGCAGACAGAGGTGAATGCGCCAGGAAAAAATGCGAGAATAGTTTCCTCTTCTGCCTCAAATTGATATCTCTGTATTTCTCCGTTTGAGTATGCCGTGGATTTGAATGTTAGATCAGATTTCATATACTCCTCTTATTTCTGTATTCTGGTCTCCATCAGAGGAATTATTAGCGTTGCTGCTCCGGCAAGTATGAACATTGCTTGGAAGCCAAACCTGTTTCCTTGACTAAGCCCGATTATGAATAGGCCTGAGGTAAGAGCCATTCCTGCTGATTTTGATATACGTGAAAGAGTAAAGAATTCTGTCTTTGAATTGGACTCTGCTTCGTCGGCAAACTGTGAAAATATTGGTATGTGATACAGCTTGAAGGCTATTCCACCTAGAAAAGCCACTAGGAAGGCTTGGAAAGGTGTTGAGACGAAAGCTCTTGATACGTATGCAGCTGCTGAGGCGATTGATCCTACTGCAATTATAGTTCTTCTTGAGACTCTACCTGTAATATATGCGGAGAGGTATGCTACAAGCACAAAACCTATTGTGTCAAGTGATCTGACAAGCCCTGATCCAAAGGACCCGCTTATAAACTCGTATGTAAACAGACCATAGAGAGCAACTGCGCTCAATCCTTGTATGCCTCTGGAAAGAAGTATGGGTATAAAATTCCAGTATTTGCGCTTAAAGACGTCTCTAACATTTATATGCTTCTTTGTTTTTGTTTTTTCCAGTTTACTGAGTGGGAGTAGGGAGGTCATTATCATTGCTACCGCGAATGTAAGCAGTGCGTTAAATCCGAACGCGGCGGATAGTGAACCCGCTATCAAAGGCCCTAGGAATCTTCCCATGTTTGGTATTGAGGTTATATCTGCGCTTCTTCTGTCCCTGTCTTCTTTATCGGTGTTTTCCGTAAACTCTAGTCTCATACCCTCTGCATGAAGAGTCTTACCTATTGAGTAAAGGACCGCTACAGCAACCATTAGACCTAAACTGTAATCCAGAAACCTCAACAGGAGTATTGAGGGAACCAGAAATACATACGACAGGTATAAGCCTCTCTCAAATCCATGTCCCGCAAGGTAGTTCATTACCACCACAGAGGAAATCATGGAGGTCAGAGACTTGATAAGTAAGTACATACCGGCTATGATTAGGGAGCCTGAGGCGTCGTATATGATTATAGGAATGAATATTCCAAGCGCTGAAAGAGCCAGATTCTTGAAGAACTCATAGCTGACAAGGTCGCCAAACTGGGTGCTAAGCCGACCCTCGATTATACCCAGCTTCTCCATGCCAAAACTATTGAACCATACGCATTTAATCTATACTAATTTTCCTATCATTTGGAAGACTCTCAAGGGTCCTGCGGCATCTGTTCAGCTGCTCTTGCAAACAGATAGAAGGCTTCCTCGCCCCAATTTTCGGGTCTCCAACGATTTTTTCTGTACTCGCTGCTCTCTAGAGAGACCTTGCTGGCGTCCAGAAACTCGGATGTGTTGTAAAGGTCATTGTCTACCGGTTGATCAGTGTGTATGGTAGGTTCTTCCTCTGTGTACATCATTTCCTCGGGATTTATCTCAGGTACTACGACCCTGTCAATCCCGTCCTTAACTCTTGGATCGTCGAAGAACCCTGAGTTTTCTACCGCGTGCTTGTATGCTGCTTGCTGAATGGCATAATTTGGTTTCATAGATCCTGTCTTAAGGTCTAGTAGAACTGTTTCACCGGTCTCAGAGTGCTCATAGATTAGGTCTGCTGTTCCTCCGTAACTGAACTCGCCTATACCTGGACCATCAATGCCGTTGCTCTGATCCCATGGATGTATGGTGTTCATGGCAAACTCCTGCTCAGCATATATGACATTTTCTTTTGTAATACCTAGATCATCTTCTAACTGTATGAATTTTTCTTTTATCCAGTTAATCTCTTTCTCAGCGAGATCCATACCGTTTTGGATGTAACCTTCTTCATTCTCAGTATAGCTTAAGATTCTGTCTTGATCACCACCTTTCCAGTCAAGAATATCCTGTAAGCTTCCTAGATCATCTTCGCCTGGCTGAATCTCTCTTAGCTGGTCGTAGTATCTCTGAGTGTCACCTCTTACGTCGTCTTCATCCTCGACGTATCTGGCGAATATTTCCTCGTGTGCAAGTGTTCCTCTGTTTCCAGAGTAATCTCTTATTATGTCCGAATCGTACCTTCCGTCTGATCCGTCGTAAATATTCTGCCAGTGGAAAAGACCTCCACCAGTGTCAATCTCTTTGTGTGAAGTGGGCAAAGGATTGATTACAGTGGTTACTGAGTATGATGATCCTTGGCTCCATCTGTAAACTCTTTTGTCGTTTGCATCAGTATCTCTATATATTTCCCCTTCTTCAAGGTCTCTTACCGCCTCAAAGGCCTGACCTGATAACTGTTTAGTATCTGAGAGTTCCTCTGCTTTCTCAATAGCTTTCTCTCTTATCACTTCCTCGACTTCGACTTCAGTGAGTTCTAAGCTATCAACATCTTCTAAAAAATTGTCTGCATCCATCCCTAAAGGGAAGATAAGCCCTGACTCTTCACTCACTGCATTTGCTGCATAGTTTTTCGCATCCGCATATGTTTCCTCCCTTTCAAGTCCCTGTTCTAAGGAGCTCAGTTACTCTATCTCCGAAGCTGTATCCTGGCTCCAAATCTGAGTTAGATAGTAGCTCCAGATACTCGAAAGGTTTCAGATCGCTGAACTGTATGCCTGTTTCGTCTCTAACTTGGTCAGCCGACTCTTGGAGAATCGAGTTATAGAAGCTGGAAGCATCCTCTATTACCTGATCGGGGTTCTCATCTACAATTTCCTGAGCTGTATCGAGGTCTAACTCCCTTGTCTGGATTTTTTCTCCCTGCTGAACTATTTGCGCTTCTTCAGCATCTGACTCCAGAAGCCTTACAGCAGAGTCGATAATGTCTTCTTCGTCTATCCTGTTTAACTTTGGAATCCTCAAGGCATTTTCCTCGTCATCAAGTATGCCTATATTGGAGTTTAGCTGGATATCACCTAGTTTCCTGTATGTAGATAAATTTCTGTGTCTATTACCTCTTTCCTCGTATGTGTCAGCTATCCACTCACCTAGTGATTTAGCTTTGTTCTTGACCTCTTCTGGTATCTCATCACGTTCCGCTAGGTCCGACCTTCTCTCAAGAGTCATCTCATCTCCTATTGAGTAGGCCCTCCAGTTCTGATGATTTTCTTCTCGATCTCTCTCATTACTCTTTGGATGAATGCCGTTATACCGAAATGATTCTGGTCCAGTCATCCATTGGTTGAATGCTGCTGCGAGCTCCGCCTCAGCACTGCTCTGACTTGGTTCTCCGGATTTGATTAATCCTAAAGCATCCTCAGCTAATTTCTCCGGGTCTGAGATACCGAGCTCTACTGCCCTGAAATCAACTATCTCGCTGTGTCTATCTTCGGAATCGGCTTCACTCTGTACCTCCACCGATTCCCATCCCATGTAGATGCCCGGCAATATCAATCCGGACACAGATCATTCAAGATAGAACCCCTGTGCGTATCCTACAGAAATTTCTATAATTTACAGCGTATCTTACTAGAATCCCCCTGTCTAATATCCATTTATGCGCCATAAATATCTTTGGTATAACAACCTCATACAAAACTGACTTTTTCAGCAATCCCTTCTTAGACGTTCTAAAGGGATATATTATGAGGTGTTTAGTTTTGGAAGTCTTCTAGGCCTTTCTGCTTATTTTCTGCTTTTGACAGAATTTCCTCTCTTGAATGCTTTGAGCTGAGGGATGCTTTCTCCCAGACTCTATCGTCTTCAAAGGCTGAGTATGCTTCTGAAGATTTTCTCTGGAAGTACTGTCTGGACTTTTTGGACTCCCTATCATAATCTATTACTGGCCTTGGATAGTCTTCTCCTATTTCTATCTTTAATTTTTCCTGTGTCTGGTCGGGCATTTTCCATGGAGTGTGTATGTACTTGTCGGGTACAGGTCTGAGTTCTGGTACGTATTTTCTGATGAATCTGCCTTTTGGATCGTTTTCTTTGGCTTGTTTTGTAGGGTTGTAGATTCTGTTTGCGTGTACTCCGACTAGGCCTGACTGCATCTGCCATTGATAGTAGTTTATTGCTACGTCTGCATCTATCAAGTGCTTATAGTAGTGGTCAGCTCCTATCTTCCACCACTGCTTTAGTATATATGAAAAGAAAGATGCGCACATTGCTCGCATGCGGAAGTTGAGCCAACCTGTCTTGGTTAAAGCTCGCATCGACGCGTCAATTAAGGGAAAACCGGTCTCGCCTTTTTTCCATGAGTTAATCTTCTGTTGGCTGTGGTTATCCTTCCATAGATCCCTGTAGACAGGGTTGATAGCCTTATTGAATAGGTCTGGGTTGTCTTCTATCTTCTGATTGAAGTGTTGCTGCCAGAAGAGTCTGTCCTTGAACATTTCTGCCCCTGAATCCGCGGTTTTGAGGGAGTCGATTCTCCGATAAACCTGTCTTGGTGATATACATCCGTACTTTATGTAAGGTGAAAGATGGGAGGTAGATTGCTCAGCTTTGTAAGGTGAGGATATTGATCCTGCGTAATCCTCTATGCTTTTGGCGAATTTCTCTAGCTTTTTCTCAGCTTCATGTGTTCCTCCTGCAGGTATAGAATCTTTTTTGGCCTCTATCTCGTATTCTTGTCGGATCTCGTCTAGGGTGGTGTTTCCAGCCAGATTGTTCTCGTTTATCGATTCTGGTCTTCTGTACATATCTGATTTGAACCATTTTTCTGCCTTCTTGTCCCACTCCTCTAGATCTTCCTTTAGTTTCGACTGCGTTCCCGCTGACGCCTTCGAACCTTTTCCTCAGGTTTTTTTCTTTCTGTTGGTAGAAGTGATTACTATCCTTGTTGAACATTACTTTGTGTCCGTTTGATTCAAGCTCTGAGGCCACTTCTACGATGTCTCCATGGAAAAATGAGAGCTCTGTTCCAAGAGTCATGTACTGTCTGTTTAGATCCCTCAGCGAATCTAAGATAAACTCCTGTCTTGAATCTGAGCTCAGTGGATGACTCCAGATATCAGGGTCGAATATGTATACAGGCGCTGATTGCTCGCCAGCTACTTCTACAGCCTTGTTGTCTTTTGTTCTTAGATCTCTGCGGTGAAGTACTACTTTCATAATTTAAGCCTGCTCTAAGCGGTGTAAGTTGACCTTACTTCTCAAATCTATGTTTGAACTCTGTAACAAAGTAAGTCTGGTGAGATACTTATTTCAGTTTTCAACCTGATTACTTAGTTGTGGAGAATGACAAAACCAGTAACCTCGGAAATGTTAGTGATCGACAGCTGGCAAAGGATCTTGGAGTTTCTGAGAAGGATGCAAGGCAGGAGAGAAAGAAGCGCGGCTTTCTAAAGTTGGATGATTTTCAGGACAAGAAAGAAGTCGAGGAGTCTCTAAACATTGACGCAGAGCTGAGTGATATGGAGAAGAGAAAGTTACAGGGTCATCTAGGGGAGAAGCTAACCTCATTGATGAAAAGCAGGGTCACGGATTACTTGAAATCCCATACCAGGCCTGAATGGGTTCTCAGGGACAAGCTTCAGCTTATTAGCAACGTATCGACATCCAATAGATACTGGGCATCTGGAAAACCTAGGCAGGGATCAATCAGGATAGAGGGAAGAAGCATCAAACACACAGGAAAGCCACTAGAGGAGATTGAAAAGTACGTTAAGGAGAGATGTGTCTTTGCCGTGGAAGATATGTTCGAGAAGTTTAAGGAGGTGAGAAACCCGTTTATAGATTTTAATTTCTATGCAGTAAAGGAAACCGGTAAGAGAGAAACAGAGTTTGTTCTAGAAGATTATTCCAGTGATTCATTTGACGCTAAAGAAAGCATGAAGGTGAGCATTCCTGTCATAGAGGATTTTAAGGTGATTATGCTGGAGGTAAAAACTACAAAGGATGACGCCGGAAGCCTTTTTTCATCTAACCAGAGGAAGGCTAGGAATCTTGCAAAAAATTCTCCTTATTTAGACTTCTTTAGCCTTCAAGTGGACAGAGAGTTTTCAGAGCTTAATATACCTGAGGAATATTCGGTCAGTATACAGAAACACTCATAGTGTAGGTAAAATACATCTATGTTTACCATGAAAGGAAACGATAAACATGAATCAAACTCTGATGGCTCGAGATATGCTGACTCAAGTGTTGATGATTTGCGGGACCTGTATCTAAATGCTACAGCGGAGGTTCTTCCACAGCTTGCCGCAGAGAATAGCTGGGTTATTAGGTTTGATCACTGTTTTCAAAGGGTTGTGCTTGACAATGTATTCGACGACGTCTGGTACAATCACTTGGATAAGTCTAGCTCAAAGCCAGCTTATAAGCAGCTCAGCCATGATCAACTTGTTTCAGCATTAAATCTATGTAGAGAGATGGAAAAGATAGGATCAAAGAAGGTTGAAGAGCTGAACAGGAAGAGTTTGAAGTTTCGAGGCAAACTCAGTGAGTAAATATAATAATTCATAGACCTGTATCTGATTTAATATTTGGTAGACTAATTGACAGCATGTCAAATGATGAGCAGCTCAGGTCTCCAAGCCCCGATTATAGCCCAGAAGAGGTAATTAACGCGCAGTTAGATGCCATGAAGGATAACGATAATCCTTTTGATGATAGTGGTATAGAAACCGCTTTCAACTTTGCATCACAAAAGAATAAGCAGGCGACAGGACCTCTTCCAAGGTTCAAGAAGATGGTTCATAACAAGAGGTACTCAATGCTTCTGAACCACGACAGAGCAGAACTCGGTCAGATTGAGAGGGATGGAGACACTGCCACGCAGACCGTTGATGTATATAAGGACGGTGAAAGCGTTAAGTACAGGTTTGAGGTCGAGCTTCAGGAAGACGGTGAAAATGAAGGATGTTGGACCACCAACAGCGTTTTGAGAGTCTAGCTGTCTCTGTACTCTAGTAGGGCTTTTTCCTTGTCTTTTGCCTCTATCATAACATCTGAATCTGTATTATATGTTTTGATAGGTCCCTCTATTTTGTCAGAGTGGCTTTGAGGCCTTGCATCGTCGTTTCCATGTTCCTGCTCTGATTCGCTGTAATGCATTATGGGTTTCTTGCTCCAGGTGTCTGCTGCAGCTTCTGCGGCTTGTCTATGAGAGAGGTCTCTTCCCGAGAATTTATGGTGTAGCCTATCATAGACTACAGGTATATTGATCCTGTCGTGTACGGCCTTAATTAGCTCGGATACTGACCATAGTGACTCCTTGTCATCGTTTTCTACGGTAAGCCTTGATTTGGCAGATTCTGAAAGTTTTCTGTAGTTTTCGCAGAATCTTTTACCTGTTTTCTCTTTGTCGCTGTAATGTGCCCCAATGTGGATATTTATCGAGTTGTATGTGCTTCTTTCAGCTCCTATTAGATCCAGAAACTTTCCATGAGTATTGAGTTCATCTATTGCCTTCTCTGCTACATCCTCTGTTGGGCTTGCGAGCTTCACAAAGTGACCTGGATGAAAGGTCAGTCTCTGGCTGTTTTTGTCGGCTATTTCTCCAACGTCTCTAAGCAACTGCTTAATCTTGTCGTAGTTAGGTAGTTCCTCTAGTTGGTACTTGTTGTGCCATGGGATGAATGAAGATGTGATCCTGTAGAAGTAGATCTCGTTTTCCGAGTTCCATTTTATTATCTTTTTCAGGTCTCTGCAGTTTTCCTCAGCTAGCTCTCCGGCATATTCCAACCCTCTGTCCTTGAATGTCTTTTTTTGCATACCTCTTCCTGCTCTAATCCCTTTTTCGGACAGATGATAGTTTTTATCAGCGTATCCTAGATTGGTCATAATGGTAGATTAATGTTTCATGTTATTACTGTTGAGCTTCTTTGCTGACAGGTTTTATTTGTTGATGTTGAATGTATTTCCTGTAGATATTTGTATGGATTTGAATAGTTTTTGCCCAAGATGTGGTCAGGAGGTCGATAGATTGTATGGGGATGAGAGGAAGCTCTGTGGCAGTTGTTACGCTGAGAAGAATGATCTAGTTGATCTCCCTGACAGCCTGGATATTGAGGTCTGTAAGAAGTGTGGAAGAACAAAGTGTGATGGTATATGGCGGCTCAAAACCAGTAAAGAGAGTAAGATTAACTATAGTTTATCTAAATACTTTAAGGACATAGATGCAGGTTATGATCTGCTTTCCGTATCTCTCGAAGATAAAATAAGTCTTCAAATTCGTAAGCACGGTTTGAAACAGCAGAGGACAGTTGAAACCAACAAAAAAGAGGTAATCTGCCGTGAATGTAAGGGGTTTCAGGGTGAATACGCCAAGACCAAGTTACAGATCCGTGGAGAAAACCTGCTGGAACTCACTGGTTTAATAGAGAAAAGATGTTCTACTCTTGAGGAGGAGAATCACGACGATTTTCTCTTGGATAAGAGAAGCACAGACGGAGGCATTGACTTCTTCCTTTCGACGGAGCATATGAGCCAGCAGGTCATGGATACTGTCTGTAAGGAGTTTAACGTAGATGTCGATAGAAGCTATAAACAGATCGGACACAGAGGCGGCCAACCTGTAATTCAGAATACTGTTTTGGTAAGACATTCTAAAGATTAATCACATGACCTGTATATCATGGATTCAGATCAGGCCAAGCTGCTTTTGCCGGCGACCTCAGTTTTGGAGCTCGTTGGAGTTTTAACACTACTCACAAATGAGGGAGCGATTGTTCCAAATTTTGACTTGGGGTTCAGTGTACCTACAGTCCTGCCCTCTGATATTCAGGGAATGCTGTTTCTGATTGCAGGAGCAACGACTACGGCATACGCAGTAATGAACATGAAGAAGTAGCTCAAATCCGAGAATAATATTATTTTTTCCCATTTTTCTTTGTACAGCGTCATTATAAGCGTCCTTTAGAAAGAAGGAGATATGGAAGAGGATGTATCCGGCAGTATTTTACTCAGTTCGGGTGTACTCGCATCTGTTGTATCCAGAGTAGGTTCGACAGAGTACAACCTTGAGATATACCACCAGCTGATGATCGCCCTACTGATTGTGCTTGGTGCTACGTTACTTGCACAAAGCATGAGGGATAAGCTGGAATTTCTGAAATCGTAGCGACATTGGTTAGTGTAAGCTATATTGACACAACAAGTCAATCTTTAACACCCTGAAACAGCTTCATTCAGATCTATCCTATCTATACACATTTCATGTCTGGAGATGTTCTGGCTATGCTGAGTAGTTGGAGATTCTAAAACCATCCAAATAGTCTACTGTGGCGTGAATCTTGCATCCATCCTGACCTGCAGAGCTCCATTCACCGCTGAACCATAGTATGAATACCTTTCAAGGTTTCTCTCGTCCCTGCCAACCCAAGCATACGCTTTTGAAGTGTTAAACTCTGAAAGACTATCTTGATTCTCCATTGACGATTCCTCATCGTTAACTGCGTGAGCAGTCATAACGCTTTCGTAGTTCTCAACCAGGTCTGAGCTTTCTGTCTCAAGCTCGACTAGAAGCCTTGAGTTGTTTTCTCCCGTTGCACCTAGAAGCTCTGCGCTTTGAACCTCAATGGCTTCAAACGCCTCCAGGGACACTCCTAGATCTTCTCTATTGTAGGCCTCTACGGCTTCTGTTGTTGTGTTGCCGTTTTCAGAAGTTACACTAAGAGTTGACGTGTTGCCAGATGTTTCTACAGTTTTCTCAGGCACTTGGTCTGCTGTCTCGTTCGTCATTCCTAGGCCAACTCTTGTGCTTGTTGTAATATTTGATCTGTTGCTGAGGAACTCCCCTGATGAACTTAGGTTCATTCTTACAGACGTTACAGGTGTGTTGAATAGGATCCTGGTTTTTGACTCAACTTCGTATGCCTCTGGCTTATCCGTGAATGCGTCATTAAGCACTGAAGTACCTGTCAGGTTTGAATCCACGGGTTCAGCTTCTGTATCAAAATTCTGGTTTAGATTTGCTGTACTGTTTGAAACACAACCAGATGCGATCGCAGCAATCGACAATGTTAGTAAGATTGTATAATTTTGATTCATTGAGATTACCTTTTGCTTATCTCAAACATTTTTGCACAATACTTAACAATAATGGCCCTACTAGCATAGGATTATGGACTCTAGATTTAGACTTTTCGGAATCTCTCTCATGATCTTAGGTGGTCTAGTGCTGATTATATCAAGCTTTACTATATTTGGAGATGTTGAGGGCAGGCCTGATCCAAAGTCGTATCTTAACGCTGAAAGGGCGCAGAACGTTTCCGATAACTCCACAGCTGATACCTTTCTCAAGAATGAGTGAGGCACAGAGAACCGTATTTGTGCAGGAGCTAGCGAATGAAAGCATTACTGTAGTACCAGAGAACGTCTACATAGATATATGGGTAAAGAATGATTACGTCGTATATCAGAACAAGAGTTATAGGGTTGCAGTCGCGCAGAACTAATCTATATCACAAATATCCGAAGCAGTAATTTGAAAAACATAGATCAACTGAGCGTGTTATGGATTTTAGCTTTGATGAGTCTAAGTTCTTGTTTGGTGTCGGAGCTCTTCTAGGGGTTATATCGATATTCTACTTTGGTTTAGAGCTTATTTTCGATCTTTCACCGACGATAAAATCAGCTATCTTGATTGTTTTCTCGGCCCTGTTCTTCGTTCTAGGGGATTTCGTTGACTCCGATCTTCTAGGAATATCAACGTATGTTTTCTCAGGATTTACTTATTTGAGCTTTCTTATCTATGTGTCTGTAAGGTTCAGCTTATCCCAGACTCAGACATTGGCATTACTTGCAGGCTCTTCAGCCCTATTCCTAGGTCTGGGTTACGTGAGGAATGAGGAGCTCTACAGTCTTGACCCACAGACGTCCAAAAAGGCTTCTGCAGCTCTCCTTGGAATATTATTGATTTTGGTTGCAGTTGATGTTGCCGGCTCGCAGCCAGAATATCGCCTGGAACTCAAGGATGAGGCAAGTGTTTCAAATGGAGAGACGTACATAGGTGTTTTGGAAGTCGAGAATAGTTTTCCTCTTTCTAGGAACATAGACCTACCAAGCTACGATGGATGCGCAGCATACAACGAGACAGCTAAAGATGGCTTGTACATATCGCCGGATAGTGAAGGAATAATCAACGGCAGCGCTACTGAGACCTACAACTTGACTGAAGATATCAGGGTGAGGGAGTTAAACGAGCCTCCCGCTGGAGATACCAGAAGAGAGAGAGAAGTCATAGGAGGCGATTATAATATTAAGACAGGAGAGTGCCCGGACAGGCCTGATAGTAATAAGACGATCTACGTTACTAGGGAAGACAGTTCACCTCCTGTGGTTCAAAAAATAGATTAGAAGTTTGAGGGCTTCTACTTCAAACTTCGTCTTCTAATTTAGAATCCCTCAAGGCTCCATGAGCTTTTACTGCTGAAGAAAAGTTGAGTTATACTTGCTTCTTCATCATTACTCCTTGACCTTCACTTGAACCGTCTTCAGGCCACCAGCCCTCTATTTTTTCGACTTCCTGATAGCCGTTTGATTCGTAGAATCTTTTGTTGCCATCAGTATCTCTTCTTCCGAGGTATATTTCTTGGACGCCGATTTCTGTGGCTCTATCCTCTAAGCCCTGAAGTAGCTTTGTTCCGTATCCCTCGCCTCTGTGATTTTCGGAAACACCTACCGTGGTAATGTACATCTGATCTGACTCGGGATCATGCAGGTCAAGGTCGGTAGCTTCCTCCCACGTCCTTGGATCAACCTCCTCGTGATCGTATCTTATACCATAGAGGTATCCAACTAGCTCATCTTCATTCTTTACCCCTATAAAACCCTCTGCATGAGTTTCTAGCCTTTCCTCTATAGTGGATTTGCTGGCGGATAGGTCGTCACCCCACGCCTCTACCTCTACTCTGTAGATATCTTCTAAACTGACATCCTCGACTGAAACTATTTCACTTGACATGTATTTTGGATTTCATGTTAAATATAATTAGAGTTTTGGTAGATTCATCCAAGGGTTAGGATTAGGTAGACGCCTGTAGCCAGCCAGAGAAATATCTCCAGATAGAATGCCTTTGTTCCTATGTAGTGTTTTAGGAACTTCACTGGAGGCAGCTTCAAAGGATTCTCTGGAAATCTCACAGGCCAGAATACAAACATCCAGTTTCCCGAAGGCTCATTGATTTCAACCTGTATAACGTCAAGCAATACGTGGATGCTATAAGCCAGAGAAAAGGCGAAAAGCGGTTTATATACAGAACCAGCCACTGTTAGGAAGGCTACAGTAAAGATTGAATGTGCGATTGAATGATATGTTTCGGTTAGTCCTAGTGCCGGAAGCGATTTATCTATGATATCGGGCAGAGCTGATCCAGCCAGAAGCATCAGCGCCGGCAACCCGGTCTCAAAAACTAAGGGAACAACTACCAGAAGATGTGTAGGAAATAGCATGGCTCTTGTTCTTGCCTGTTATGATTAACCAGTTTTCTGCGTGGTTTTAAATTGGGAGCTCAGTCCACCAGCTTTGCCTATAGGTACCTCTGTTTTAAGAATCTGTATGACCCGACTCCCAGGAAGAGAAATCCGACACCGATAAATACTAGGCCATCGCTAGTCTTTTCTGCCTTTATGAACCCTTCCTGAGGTCTCTCAGGTGGTACAAGCACCTGAATCCTGGATCCTTGGCTATAGTTCTGTACTACTTCTCGTGCCTCTGACTCAAGATTGTGTTCATCCGGTCCTTGACCTCCTGGATACATGCTGTTACTAGTATAGTTGCTGCCATTGTATGTGTAACGGAACTCTATCACAGGACTGAAGTCTATTCCACCTCTTCTGGAGCTATCTTCACGTATTCCTGTATCCACAACTGTAGCGGACACATTCTCAGGGTTATTCAAGGCCTGACGTTGGTCTACATATGTATTATATCCTAGGAAAACCATTCCCAATCCGACTAAAACTGCGATTACTACCGAGATATCACTTTTTTTATTCTCTGACTGCCAACCAGTCCTGATGTCAAACATATGTAGAGAGTGTTTGATGAAGCTTGAAAAATCTGAGCTATAGCTCAAAAATAGGGCTGCTCACTTGACCCGCTAAAATCAGCCTCTACAGTACCTTAGAACTCTTAAGTCTTCTAGCTACTCTCAGATCCCTTTCGTTGATGAACTTTGCTACATAATGATCCGGGTGTTCAGCGTCTAGAGTTTCGATGATTCTGTCCAGACTAGTCCACTGTGTTGTATATCCTTGTTTCTTCTCTTCCTCGGTAAGTTGTGGCTGTCCGGATTCTTTCTCATTGGCTAGGAAAAAGTGGGAGATATGTCTTGTGCCTTGTCTGCTCCTATGTGATGTGGTCCGCCCCAGCTTTTCTATTACATTCGCTTTTGAGCCTATCTCCTCTCTGATTTCTCTCCTGAGGGCCTCTTCTATTTCTTCTCCAGTTTTGATACCTCCTCCGGGAAACTTATGATAGTTGAAGCTTTGTAGGAAGAGTAATGCAATTTTGTTTTCACGCATTATTAGGCACCTGGCTGCCTGTCTTTGACTCCAGTTTTCTACTTGCTCTGGCTTAATCCCTATATCCCTATCGTTTATATCAAGATCAAAGCATTTCATCTTGTGCTAAATTAGTTCATCCAGTTTTACGGCTGCAAACGGAACAAGCATCTCCTCTTTGCTCATGCCGCCATGATGGCCCTTGTATTTTTCATAGGTCTTGTATTCCTGATAGTCGTACCAGATCATTTTTCCGCTCTCTTTTGGTATAATAATTATATCCCCAAATCTATTTCGGCTGCTTGCGTGTCCTTTACCAAATAGTCCTTTGCTTATAGCCTCTTCAGTTCTAAGAACTTCTGCCTTGAGTTCCTGATCTAGGAACTCCTTGACTTTGCCTACTTTGCCTTGTTCTATATGCAGTATAGCTGTTCTCGGACCGCCTGTAGGCAGTATTATATCTCCGCTGTCATCCTGCTCAAGATTGTTCTTCACCATGTCGAAGCTTAGTAGATCCACGATGTTTGAATCTGCTTTTGTCTGTCCATGATCAGCCACCAGTATCATCAATGTTTTTTCTGCTGTATCTTCATCTACTTTTTCGACGAGCTGTTTGCTTAGAGCTTGGGAAACTGATTCAAGCTGTGAAAAGTGTTCTTTTGATCCAGGTCCATACTGATGCAGCGCTGAATCTACCTGCCCGGTGTAGCAGTGTAAGTACTCTTTGCCGTTTGAGTTCTCAAGCTTTGTTCTAAGTTTGAGGGCCATATCGAATGCATTTTCAAAACCTGCTATAGATGCATCATTCATTACAGTGGAATTGTAGTCACTGTCTGAGATATCGTTTGGGAGTATGGCTGTAGAGCTGATTCCTTGCGAATCTAAGTCATTGTAGATATTGGTTCCTTTGTACAGATCATCGACGCTGAAATCTTCACGTTCTGAAAGATCTTGCCTATCCATTGTAGTGAAAGGTAGTGTCCTGACGATCTCGTCGATTTCCTCAACGTAGACTCTCCATGAGGGTACTGAGTGCTGTAACGGAGTAAGACCTGTGTTTATGGTTGTGACGGCTGCCGCCGTCTCTGAGGGATAAACGGCAGTTAAAGGAGTTACTTTTCCATGCTCAATGACGTTTTCAAAAAATTCCAGATCTCTGCCGTAGTCTTTCCATTGTGTGTATCCAAATGCGTCGACGAAGACGACTGCAACCTTCTCTACTCCATCTTGGTTCACCTCGCTCAAAACTGACTCCGGTAACGATCCCTCTGAGTCCATTCCAAAAACATTCTTCACAGTCCCAGGTATGTTGGCAAAGCTATAATCTTCGTAACGTGGGGTAACAAGTTTATCTAGATCAGAACTCTCTAAAATTTCGTTTTCAACTTTCTCGTCGAACATATATTCTGATTGGATTTCTGTCTTTTTGTATGCTCCTCTATGGACTAATTTGCAGTTCCGTGAATAGGCTTTATTCTGATCTCAGTGCTTCTACTGGTTCAAGTTTTGCGGCTTTCAGCGCTGGGAAGGTGCCTGAGGCTACACCCATTATTATGGCGAATATGAGTGAACCGGTAATCATGAATGGGCTGATGTATGTTGAGGCCGGTATATCAGTCAGCGCTATCGATAGTATAAACCCTATGATTCCAGAGAGAAGGAATCCTAGTGACAGTCCTATGAGCCCTCCCACCAGCCCTATCAGTGCTGACTCTGTTATGAATAGCTGGAGGATCTCTCTTCTGGTGGTTCCTAGTGCTTTTAGGGTTCCTATTTCTTTGGTTCTCTCCATTACCGACATGTACATTGTGTTTGCTATTCCTACGGCTCCAACTAGAAGTGATATTGAGGCTATACCTGCTACGAAGTAGTTTAGTGTGGTTGTAATGCTTGTTATCTGGTCTAGTTGGCTACCAAGTGATGTAACTGAGAAGTCTTTGTTGTCTTCTGTTACACCACGTGCGTCTTTCAGGTTTTCATCTACCCTCTCAACTGTGGCTTCCACCTCAGAGTCATCTTCCACTATAAAACCTATAGAGCTGTATTCTCCTGTATCCAGATCCTCTGCTATACCTCTTGCCGGTCCTGGAGGCATTATGACCGTCGTTGACTGTCTGTCAGAGCCTTCTGAAATTATTCCAGCGACCTTGAAAGTCTGATTTTCGATGTCTAAAGGTGTGTTTATTGAGATGTTCTCGTCGTAGAGGTTACGGGCGATATCGTAACCTATCAGAACTGAGTTTCTGTCAGAGCTTGTCAGGTATCTTCCTTCTGCGAGTTCCACGTCGCTGTTGGCTTCACGCCAGTCCCTTGGGGTTACACCCCTGACTGTAAGCGGCGCTGTGAGTTCTCCGTTTGAAACTTCAGCATCTACCTCAACTTGGCCGTACGCTACGTCGACACCGACCCCCGCTTTCACGTTCCTAAGGTCGATTCTATCTAGTTCGGAGTCTCCTTCTGAGGCTTCAGGCCCTCCACTCGGTCCAAGGGAAAATCCCTCGGAACCTGGAGTGACTATTCCTACTCTTTGTGCCAGTCCGTCTGTCTGGCTGTTGATACTTTTCTGCAGTCCTGTTCCAACGGATACGATGGCGATCACTGATGCTACACCTATGACTATTCCTAGGACTGTAAGCCAGCTCCTTAGGCCCTGCTGCTGAAGGTTTCCAAGTGATTGCTTGAAAATATCCTTCTTCTTCACTGCTTTCTTCCTCTGTATCTTCTGTAAACTCCGTAGATAACGACCACAAGAATACCTGCCAGTCCTATCAGTATGTATAGCCCGGATGAGTTACCTGTGTCTTCCTCATCTGTCTGAGGGGAGAATGATTCCGTATTCGAAGGTTGTGGTATACCCACGCTCTGTACAGAGTTTCTTCTTACCCCTGAGCCGTCAGTGTACTGGACTTCCACCTGTGCACTGGATGATTCAATACTTGTGAAGTCAAACGTTGCTAGAGTGTAGTCCCCTGCGTTGAGATTTCCTAGTACCTGTGTATTACTTCCTGAAATGTTTATGTCCTCGCCGGTGACTGACGTGATTATAGATGAGAGCTGCTCGCTTCCGGTATTAACTACTGCGAAGGTGGTTTCGGATGAGGTAGCCGTCTGAACCGTAACATCAATAGGGTCTACTGGCAGTGTGTTTACTTCGATGTTTCTGACTAGCTCTCGTCTGACACCGTTTCCGTCTGTGTAGTGTATCTCGAACCTGTAGCTGTCTCCTGTTGAGACGTTGGATACCGCAAAGTCCACAAGTTTGTTTTCTCCGGAGTTGACGGCGCCGACAACTTTTGTGGTGACCCCCTGCTTTGTGATTCCTGCTTGGTCTGGTAGGATGACATGTACTGATTCTGCGGGCTGATCTCCTATGTTGTCAAGGTTTACAGGTATGCTGCTGTCTGATACCTTACCTGCGGAAAGTTCAAAGTCTGTTCCCACGTCATCTACCGATATATCAAAGTCTCTGGTAACTGTGAACTCGTCCTGTCCTGTTGTGTACCTGAGGCTTATCTCGTTTTCATCCTCTACGGCGTTCTCATCTACCCTGACTCTGTATTCGACGATATATGAGTCATCTCCGACAGCTGCACCCCTCAGATCTCCTAGGTTTCTTGATGAGGATACATCCGGGTCAAGACTGAATGGGAAGCTTTCGATAAGCTCTATACTGGTGTCTTCCGCAGGGTTTTCACCTGTGTTTGATATCTTGAACTTTAGGTCTACGTACTCTCCAGGCTGTGCAGTCGTAGGGTCTTGATTTATCAATGTTATATCCACGTTTGAACCGTCTGTGATTCCTGACGGACCAAGGTTTTGTGTCTCCAGTTCCTGCGCTGCTCCCGTGAACAAGAGTAATGCTGACATGAGGGCGAAGACTGGTAGTTTCCTATTCATCTTCTTCACCTGGGTGTGTAACTCCGTCTTTGATTTTAATTGTTCTATCTGCGTATTCTGCGTCGTTTGGATCGTGTGTAACCATTATTATTGTCTTACCCTCGTTGTTAAACTCTGTAAGTAAATCCATTATCTTGGCACCGGTTTCAGTATCTAGGTTTCCTGTAGGCTCGTCTGCCAGAACTATCTCCGGGTTGTTTGCGAGCGCTCTCGCGATCGAAACCCTCTGTCTCTGACCTCCTGAAAGCTCTGATGGCATGTGCTCAAGTCTATCCCCTAGACCTACCTTTTCCAGTAATTCCGATGCGCGTGACCGTCTCTCAGATCTAGGTACTTCCTGAATTGTCAGAGGAAGCATGACGTTCTGAATAGTATTCATATTTTTGAGAAGGTTGAACTCTTGGAAGATAAATCCTACTTTTTTGTTTCTCAGTAAGGCTAGTTCATCAGGACCCATTTCACTCAGGTCTCTGTCAGCGACTTCCACAAGGCCGTTGGTAGGAACATCTAGGGCTCCCATCATGTTCATTAAGGTGCTTTTTCCTGATCCTGATGGACCCATAACAGCTATGAACTCTCCTTCCTCTATCTCTAGGTCTGAACCTCTGAGAGCTCTTACCTCCGTTTCACCCATCTGGTATACCTTCTCGACGTCTTCAAGCTCTATTACTGCTGTCATAATCTAATTTACTTTTCCTCGCTTGTAAAGTATGACACTCCTCCGCTTACAAGCGTGAAATAACCTGTGAAAAACGCTGTTAAAGTTACGGCTACGAGAGTGAACGTCAGGTCAACCGTTCCTGGGCCAAGCATGAATATCCCGTAGGTTACGATTACTGATATTACGGCGTTAATAGCTCCTTCGAGTACTCCATTTTTTATTTCGTCTCTGTCTGATGCGTACATAATGGTATTATGACAACAGATTATACAAAGGCTTTTGTTGTGAGACTTGGACTTGAGGTTTCTAGCTGTGAAAGATCTATTGACGCTTGAAAAGCTCTTTGACAATATGCAGAATCGATAACACAATTACATTTAGAGAGCACGTATCTCATAATCTTGATTGAGTTGCTGAAACAGCTAATCAGTCTATAATGTATGTTACCTGAGAATCTGGCAAGGGTCCCTTCCGGAATAAAGCTGGCAGGGAGGGAAAAAGACATCACGTCCGTAGATAGTGTAGGACCTTATTATTAGACGCTCAACAGTAGAAAATTGTTTTGATACAATATTGAGACCTGAGTGCCACCAGTGGCTCATCTCGAGGTCACATGAGACATCCGACACGAGTTCTTCTCACCTTGAGCAGCCAACGTATAATCGCTCAATTACTAAGCTATGCCGACTGACTGTACTTTTCGTCCATCGCCATTATGAACGCCGCTTGACTCCAGCCTAATGGATACGCCATTATGCGTTCGCCGTCCTCCTTAACTCTCTCATATAAGCCTCCTGCTTCACTCCTATGATCCAAAACATCGTTCACTAGGTCATCAGCTTCTTGATATCTACCTTCGCTGTAGAGCATGCCTGCATAGTTCAGCTGCCCGGGGATAAAGCCTGGAGGGAATTCCATGTTATCGTCTAAGATTGAGGTGATATCATCCTTAACATTATAATCTTCAGCAAACCTAAGAGGCCAAACCATAAACGATTCTAATCCTCCAAAATTGCTTGATGCGCCATCAAATAGCCTGTATTCGGAGATCGGCTCTCCATCTTCTGGGAAAAACTGTTCGATTGTGCTCTGACCGATGTTTTCTGCCTCGGCCCGATACCGCCCTGACCCATCTTTGCCCAGCTCTTCTGCGAGTTCCGCGGCGCTCATCAGAGATTCATATGCAAATGAGTTTGTCCAAAGGCTTTGTCTAGAAAAATCTTGTGGGTCCTCTGAGTAGTCAGGTGCTGACTTAAGTAAACCGTTGCCAGCTCTATTATCGATCAGATATTCTTGTGCGTCGCGAACACTATCCCATATTTCCTCTAAAAACTCTTCATCTTCCGTCTCTTCGTATATCTCTGACACTGCCCATGTAAAGATTGAAGGTTGATCGTTCTGTGCATCCCAAATACCTGTTAATCCTCCTTCAGAATTGAAACACTGTTTGAACCCGCCGTTCTCCGACTGTACCTCAGCCATAAAATCTGATAATTCGTTTTTTGCATCTTCGTGTTGTCCTGACTGTGCCCTTGCTACTGCTTGAATTGCACCGTCTCGTATCCACGTAGGGTAATATAGAGGCTGTAAGTTGGGTGCTCCAGGTGAAGATGAAGTTTGAGGATCGTGGAGCCCAGCAAGTATTCGTGCAGAATCTCTGTACATATCTTCCTCTTCTTGTTCCATGCCCTCTGGCACATCTAGACTTGAAAAAA
>KB659936.1_pt4 | contig 22977 bp, 22 predicted proteins | sample 558768 | NCBI scaffold set KB644980.1 | reverse complement strand
AGCTTCTTACGTCAGGGGCGGGATTTGAACCCGCGTCGGCGCGTTGCACGCCGAATGGCTTAGCAAGCCACCGCAATGGGCCAGGCTATGCGACCCCGACAGTGTATCTCTCGTGAGTCAAACTGTAAAAGCCAGTGCCCTTTCGCTGGACAGCTCACACCGAGCCGTGTTTATCGGCGCGGTTCCCTGCCCTCTATCGTGTAGCGGGTGCCGAGCATGGGCTCAGTCAGGCGAGATACCGGGGCCCGGTCATCGGTGAGGACGGGGACGTCAGAGGTATCCGGCTCCGGAAGGCGGGTGCGCACCTCCGAGGAAAGGTTCAGGCCAATATCCCGGTCGGTGTTCCGGTCAAGTAGCTGGCGCTCTGTAACCTCGGAGTCCTGCTTCGTGGCGACGAGCTCGATGTTCTGGGCGTAGTCAGCCTCCGATGTGCGGTAGGAGTGAACCTGCGTGAACACCTGCGACATCGTTCTGTACTCGGACCTGTAGAACCGCGATGTCGGTCCGTCGGTGCCCGATATCAGGTTGGCGACGACGGCACCGCCCTCGGAGGTTCTGCTGTGGACAAGCCGGAGGAACTCCTGCGTGGTGAGGTGGAACGGAACCGAGGCCTTGCGGTAGGCGTCCAGGACAACGAGGTCGTAGGTCTGGTTCGTGTTGCGGAGGAATCGGCGGCCGTCCGCGACGTGTATCGACCGGTTCGGGAGCTCCGAGGCGTTGAAATACCTCTTCCCTGCGGACACCACCTCCGGGTCTATCTCCACCACATCGATCGACAGATTGTAGAGGTCATCGAACCTCCTTGGGCCGGAGAACCCGCCTGCACCCACGAACAGCACGTCATCGATCTGATCCGGGTCGTCCGCGTAGAGGAACGGTAGGTGGAAGTAGCGCGGATACCTGTACGGGTACACGGTCGAGCCGTTGGTGTATGCGGCGGACTGAGCCTGGTCGTCGAGGTACAGCGTCCGGACGCCGTCCGAGTCCCTTATCTCCATCTCCTGATACGGTGTCTGCGTGGCGTAAACGGCTCCCGCAGACGAGGACTGCACAAACACCAGGACAACAACCGCAGCCAACGACACCGCCGATGTCGCTGTCGTCCTCCCCAGGTGTTCTGTGCCTAGGGATGAGACTACGGCGCTCAGAAGCGAGATAGCGGCGAGGAGGCCAAGCACCTGATTCACCGCGAGGAGAGGTACCAGCACGAAGGTCGCGGCGAAGGTGCCAACTATGCTTCCCGCGGTGCCAAGCGCGTACACCCGCCCAGACGCCTCTCCTTTCACGTCGGTGTCGGAGAGCTGTGCGGCGTACGGAGATATGTACCCAAGAAGGAGTGCGGGCGGGCCGAAAAGCAGGGTTGCGGGCACCAAAGGGGCGAACCTCGGGCCGAGACCGAGCGCCCTCGACTCGAGCAGAATCCTGTCGGACAGAAGCATCAAAAGAGCGATGTAGAGCGCCGCACCCAGAAATATGACGGAGACCGACCTTCTCGTGGCGTTCCGGGCGTTCTCACCTCCTTTGTGGTATCCGACGGCGAGCGCAGCCATGAAGACTCCGATGACACTCCCCCAAGTATATACCGAGGAGCCGAACTCGGGCGCTATCATCCTGCCAGCCAGTATCTCGAGAGCCATCGACACCACCCCGGAGAGGAACACCGCGGCCTCCACCTGATCGACCGGTATGCGTTCCATACAGGTTCCAAGGCATTCTGGATTCAAAAGCAGGGGATTGAACCGAAATCCAAGTATTTAAGTTAGCGACTGACGGAAACTGTGGTAGAGGTAACAACAGTGGCTGACAACATCCTTGACTACTCGGAGATGACGGGCAAAGACGTGTTCACCAGAAAGGGCAGCTACTGCGGCAAGCTCAACAACATAGAGCTCGATCTCGGCAAGTTCACTGTGCGAGCCGTCGTCGTCAAGGCCCGCGAAGGAAGCTACCTTGCTGAGAAAGTAGGCGGTGAAAAGTCGGTCGTCATACCTTACCACATGGTCGAGTCCACAGACGACATCGTTGTCATAAAGGACTTCAAGACACAGAACGTAGAGGAGGAGTGAGCTCGTGGTAGTTCAGCTGCTTGTTTCGACTGTCTATACTCTTGTTGAGCACTCCTGGGAGGTTTCCACGCTTCTGTCGGCGCCGATGGCCGCGGCGATAGGGTTCGCGTCCTACAGGTCGGGCGGGGCGAGCCTCGACAGCATGATTGAGGCAGTGGAGAGCTACCGTGTCTACGTCCTGTCGGTGCTTGCGCTGTTTGGGGGCGTGGCAACGGCTCTGGGACTGAGCGTTCCAACCCCTCTCGCGGGAGAGCTGGTCTCGTTGATGGTTCTCGGCGCTGTCTTCTGGGTGTACTAGCTGAGCTTCTGGAGAACGGTGTTGTACCACTCCTGCAGCACGCGCTTGGTCAATGCCTCGAGGTTGTCCATACCGGGCGCGGTGTACAAGTAGTAGACTGTGTGGTCGGTGCGCTGCTCGCGCTCCAGAAGCTCCTTGTCGGTCATGTCCTTCAAAGCCCTCTGAACCGTGGAGCGGTCGCGGTCGACCTCGTCGGCGATCGACTTCACCCGCATCTCGGCGCCCTGCAGCCGGTTGAATATCTCGCGCTGGGCGTCACTCAGGCCGAAAACCTCGCATATGATGTCTTCCTTGTCCTTCCCCTCTACTTCCAGAAAGTCCACGCAAAACCGTTGAAACCATCGACTTAAATCAAATTGGGCGCTGAGGCACTCTCCAGTTTCAGACCTAATTCCTCACAGTAGTTGACGAAATATGTTAACTGTACTTGCTAAGTTCCGCACATGGAAATTGGGAATTCTACGATATTCCATCTAGAGAGAAGTTTGGTAGGAACGTGCAGGAGTATTCACGACAAGTTAGAAAGCGAGGACAAGAACAATGTGACCAGGTTGTTCGATCCTGAAGATGGAACGGTTATTGCGAAACCGCCTCGAGATGAGGAGGGTTTCTGGGTGGGCTGCCCGTCGATTATCTATGAACAAGGCTGCTTCTATCTCTACTACAGGGTCAGAGGAAAAAGAAGGGGATCTAAAGGGATATTAGCTGAGAGTTCAGACGGGATCAACTTTGAGCAAATCAAAGAATTCGACAAGACAGATTTAGGCGCAACCTCAATAGAGGGGGCTTCAATAAGAAAATGCGGCGAACTTTTTGAACTCTACATCAGCTATCAAGACAAAGAAAGTAGAAGGTGGAGAATAGGGGTAACATCATCGCCAAACTTCCAAAACCTGAATCCGTCGGGCTTAGAACAAGTATTCACAGGGAGCAGCAGCCATTATCACATCAAAGACCCGGTAATCGATGAGAATGGCTTCTTCGCGCATTCTATGTCTAAACACTATCTTTCCTCATGTGCTGTGGAGATTGAGAAGACGACAGAAGAGAGGATTAAGAATCAGGGAGATCAGCCCTGACACACTGAATGTTGATAGTTTTCGCATTACGAGTGTCATGAAGCTCGATGACAATCTCGTTGTTTTCTACGATTACCAGCCCTCTATAGTTCATGTCTGGGAGGAGAGATCTGGGCTCGCTACGACCGAAAGCTTTGAGCGTTTCAAATGTAAGGAGAACTTCAGATGTGGGAAAGGAACAGGGTCGCTTAGGTACGTAAACGCGGCAAGACACAAGGATGAGGTGTTCCTCTACTACGAAACTTCCACAGAGGAAGGAGGTCATGAATTAAGAATGAATAATTTAGCAGTTGAGGATCTCCAAAAGCACGTATCTTGATGTTATACGTTCCTCTTGCAGCACAGATCGTAAGTGATATTGTCCGTGGTCAATCCAGGAGTGAGAGCAGACACGCCGCGTGGTATTGCCGGGTAGATATCAGGTGGAGATCAGGAAACGAAGAAGTAGGCTGAACGCTTCATCAGGAGAACGAAAAGCCAATAGAAACCCGCGGCTCCGAAAGAGAAATTCATCGGACGAAGGCACGAAGTGGCGCCTAAGATATAGCTGGCTTGAATCCGGCGCCAAGAGCTTTCATGCAGCCACAATTCTGGTTTTCGGTCAATTCGTGCGCTTTACAGCCGGACAGAGGTGTCTGTATAGAGACATCGTCGACCTATCGGCGCCATTCAATTGGAGCTCGTGTAGTTGAAGAATCCGGTGCCTTTGTCGCTGTCGGGCGACTTCGAGTCCTTCTTCTTTGCGTCGCGCTTCAGGTAGCTGCGCCCGCACCTGTGGCACTTGACGCGTTTCTGCGCCTTGCTGCGCTGCCTGTATCCGCAGTCCGGACATACATAGTACACCATACGTCTGTGTTACCGCTACCGAGCAACATAAGCTTTGGTGTCGGAGATGTATGGAACGTGAGACAGCCACTGGAAGGCGCTGCCACGGGCCTGGTTTTCATGGGAGTGGCGTACGGGGTGGTGCAGTCGATGGGATACGGACAGAGCTCCTTCACGGTCGTCAGCTACCTGTTCATAGTGGAGGGCGTGGCGATGGTCGGTCTGAGGTCGCTCGGTGACAGCGTCGGCGGGCTGCGGGGTCTCCTCGAGAACGTGGTCGTCGTCATGGACGAGGAAGAGAGGAAGGTGAAGAGACTTGCGACAGGAGAGATCTACAGGCTCGAAGGCAGGCTCGAAAAATTAGAGGAATAAGTCAGTAGGAGACGGAGGTAAGCTCTCCTCCAGACTCCGTGTAGAGCGAGGCCGTGTCCCCGCCGTCGTTCCAGGCGATACCGGTGTCGAACACAGCTCTGTCGCTGTAGTCGACCTCGTCCTCGGGCTCGGTGTAGATGCGCACCGACTCACCCGGGTCCAAGACAGTTCCTCGAACGTGTAAGACGTCTCCGCCGCGTCCTCAATCCTCCAGCCCGAGAGATCAGCCGCTTGGTCGCCTGTGTTCTTCAGCACGACATGCTCTGAACCGTTCACAGGGTTCTCTCTCACCGACAGGTTGAATGAGTACCGGGTGCGGGCCCTGCGGACTTCGATGTCTGACTGCAGCTCCGACATCCGCTGCCTAAGGTCGTCGTGAGTGGATTCTAGGCTCTGTCTGTCGCCCGTGTACGTAGTGGATGTCGTGCCGTCCTCCCGCACCATCCTCATCGAGCCGCTCGCGGCATCCAGGGTCTCTACCACCCTCGACGGCTCCCTGCGAACCAGCAGCTCCGCGGACGGGGTCGTCAGGTTCCAAGTTTTCGCGCCCGGAGAGACCTCTTTCCGAAGCCTTTCGCCGGGTCGCTCTATCACGCTGCTCTCGGCGCCTGGTCCAGACCGCGATACGAACTCGAGTCCGACCTCCGCTGTCCTCCGCACAACAGAGGTCGGGGAACGGTTCACGGACTCCACACCAGTTGGTCGCTGAGTAGTGTCTTTGTCGGTGTCGGGGGGTTCAGCAGAAGGTATGTTCGAGTTTTGCTGGATTGTCGTCGAAGCGGCGGGTATCGCGAGAAGTCCCAAGGCCACGACACCTGCGAGGACTGATGTGGTGTTATCCATGTCGTTTTAGCTACAACTAAAATATATAAACTTCTGCTTAACTTTGCGTCTGTCTGTCCGGGTTGGACAGGACCTCGAGGGTGGGCTTCAGGACAGCCATCAGTATCGGTCCTATGAACAGTCCAGCGGCTCCGAACAGGTACAGTCCTCCGAGAACGCCGAGGAGGACGGCGGCCGGGTGTATGTTCGAGCCTCTGTTTATGACGAGAGGAGTCAGGACGTTTCCCGTCAGTATCATTACAGAGTAGCCGAAGAGAACAAGTCCGAGCGCCGGGAGCACGTTGTCCAGCAGAAGCAGGTAGCCGGCAGCCGGAAGCCAGACTATCAGCGTCCCAACCATAGGTATGAAACCCAGGATAGCCATCACAAAGCTCCAGAACGCGGGGTTCGGTATACCAAGCACGTAGAACGCAGCGCCCATCAGCGTGCCCTGCACCACAGCAACCATCACCTGGTTCTTGATCAGGGCGTTCGTGGACAGCCTCACCTCTTCCGAAAGTGAATCGACCACGCCATCGGAGACCGGCGCCACCGAACGAAACCAGTCAAACAGCCTGTCACCGTCCTTCAAGAAGTAATACGCAAGGAACATGGTGAGCGTCAGACCTATCCCGAGATCGGTCAAGAGCGTGATGTAAGCGGATATGTTGCCGAAGGTCAGAGATGTGAAGTCGCGGACGGCCGCATCAACGCTGGTCTCTATATCCGGTCGCACACCGGTCAGCTGCTGCACGCTGTCCTCAACGGCTGACGTATTGAAGACCTCGGAGTCATCCAGATCGGAGGCCAGGCCCTGCGCGTCCTGCACCGCGGCAAAGCTCAGCAACGACAGAGGTACGACTATCACAAGCACCGCGGCAAAGACGAGTGACAGCGCGGACGCGGACGGCCCCACACGGCCCTTCAGCCTCTCCTGTACGGGGTGGAGTATCAGGGCCAGAACCACCGCACCCAGAAAGTAGGCCAGGAAAGGCCTAACCATTAGGAAGGCGACAAAGATTGCCAAACCGGCTAACCCACTCAGCAGGAGCTGTTCTCTATCCACACCAAACTACTGTTGGAGCGGTCTAAATAAGCTGCAGGCCGGAGAACAGCAGGATGGACGGCACGATCAGGACCGACATACACACCGCCCTCGAACCGGAAACAAGGGCAGCCACACCTATCAGCGAGCTGACGACAAGCACCAGCAGACCCATCGGGCCGGTGAGAACGAAAGTGACGGAGACCAACGACAGACCTGCCAGGCCGAACAGCAACCGGGAATCAACTCTTGAAAACAGCTCCTCGATGACCGGTCCAGAATACCACGCAACACAAGCGGAGCAACCCACGCATATCAGAGACACCCCCACAACCGCGAGAATCGAGCCCTTCGAAACCTGTGAGAGCGACTGCAGCGCGACGGACGCACCGCTCCGCGGCCTCCCAATAAGGAACAGAGCGAGAAACGACGCCAGTATATCAGAGGTGTTCACACCCCCCATCGCAGCCAGGAACTTCTCCCGGGAAGACTCAACAAACGGCAGCAGAAGAGAGGTAGAGACAGCCGGGCCCGCACCCGGGAGCACACCAGCCACAAGACCCGAGGCAGCACCCAGGAAGCCAGAAGAGACGGCCTCGACATCTGGCTCAGAGGCCTCACCTGAGGACACCCGCGACCTGACCTTCAGACCAGAGAGAATCGACGGAGCCGCAAACAGGCCCGCGAACACCGGCACCAGCACAAACTGCTCGTTAACGCCGGAACCGAAGGCAACCACGCCCAAACCACCCGAAAGAGCGGCAACCACGGCAGCGCTCGATGGTTTGTCCGACCTGAAAACCAGGAACACCAGTAGAAACACCAGTATGAAATGCATCACAGAAGAGAGAGTGGAATACACTGGCTTCAGAACCAGGGCGAGAACCGGTATCAGTCCGAGCATTGTCGCGGCGGACGCAGCACCGCCGATGACCGTACACCGGAACGCCTCCACGCCTCGGCCCTCTGACGCCATCTCCTGGCCCGGCATCGACGACAGCGCCACCTCCGCCTCCGGAACACCCAGAAAGATGGAGGGAAGAAAGTCGTGGAACGTGTGCGAAACCGACAGCCCTGTCACCAGCGCCGCGAACACGAGGAACTCCAAACCTGACGCAGGATACAGCGGCAGCGAACCGAATATCACGGTGTTCGGATGGATTCCCGGAACGATACCGGTGAAGACACCTATCACAACCCCCGCCAGACCAGCAGCAATCAGCTCCAGCACAGAAGACCAGTCACGGACACAAAACTCAAAACCCGAAGCCAAGCCCAATAAAAAGGCTCGAGTGACCAGTTACATACATGCTCGGAGGAGGAGACATGCAGCAGATGATGAAACAGATGGGAATAGACGTAGAAGAGATCAACGCCGACACCGTCGAAGTACACGTCGGAGACAGGACGTTGGTGTTCAGCGACCCCGAAATATCCAAGATGGAGGTCCAAGGAAACGAAGTATTTCAGCTGCAGGGAGATTATACGAAGAGGAGTCAGATAGCGGTCCGGACGAAGAGGACGTCGAACTCGTGATGCAGAAGACTGGTTGTACAGAGGAATCTGCAGAACAGGCACTCGAAGAATCGGAGGACGTGGCCTCGGCCGTGATGGAACTGCAGTGACTAATCGATAGCACCAGGAGTTTGACAGCCTTGAGGGAAGGTCAGTATTACTCGGACTACCAACTGTAGCAGACTAGTGATTGTCTCCATAGTTCGCACATGAAAATATAACCAGTTGGTACAATGCGGTTGTACAAGCCGGTTATACGTATAACCAGTTTATACAAGTCGGTTGTACAAACAGGTTATATCTATAAGTCGGTTATACAAGCTGGTTATACTCATAACCTGGTTATACAAACGGGTTATATTTTTGGTGCCTCCGAGGCGGTGAAGGCGCGATTGTGGAGTGGTATAACCTGTTTATAATCAGGCGTCCTTCCTGAGAAGCCCGTTTTTGGGCGCGAGAGCGATTGACCGACACCCCCCTTGGTTTCGGGTGGAGATTACTAATGGCGAGAAGATCGTCGTTATAACCAATTTATAATTTATTAATCGGTTATAACGTACTCTTTGGGAATTATCTCATCTCCACCCGAAACCAAGGGGTGTAAACGCCGAACCTTGGTTTCATGTGGAGGGGTTTATACCCTTGATGTTCGCATGCGTAGATACGGGGATGGACCAAGAGGAGCTGAATGAGATGTTCACCGAGTATGCTGACAAGCCATCGGTGTTCGACAACAAGGAGGCATTGACCACTAACTGGAACCCTGATGAGATACTACATAGGGACGACCAGATAAACGAACTCGCCTCAATCCTTGCACCTGCACTCAAGGGCGAGGATCCCAGCAACGTGTTTATCTACGGCAGCGTCGGCACGGGGAAGACCTTGATAGCTAGGCACGTCACTGGTGAACTCGGCTCCGTCGCGCAGAACCAAGAGGCTGACCTCGACGTCGTATACGTCAACTGTAAGATGAAGAAGGTCTCCGATACCGAGTACAGGCTTTTGGCGGAACTTGCCAGGGAGATGGGTGAGGAGGTACCTAACACAGGACTCTCAACCGATGAGGTGTACTCCAGGTTTTTCGATGCACTGAAAGGACAAGAGAGCGTTGTCATAGTGGTCTTGGACGAGATAGACGCCCTGGTCAAGAAGGTCGGCGACGACTTCCTCTACAACCTGACCCGCATCAACGACGACCTCGACGACACGAGAGTATCCATACTCGGAATCTCGAACGACGTATCTTTCACCGACTACATGGACTCGCGAGTGGAGTCGTCCCTCTGCGAGGAAGAGATGATATTCCCTCCGTACAACGCGTTGGAGCTCTCGGAGATACTTGAACACCGCACCAACGAGGGACTCAAAAACGGAATCCTGGAGGACGGCGTGATATCGAAGGTATCGGCGTTGACCGCCTCAGAGCACGGCGACGCCAGGAAGGCTCTTAACCTGCTGAGGGTGGCAGGCGAGCTCGCGGAGCGCGGGAACGAACAGACCATAGCTGCCGACCACGTGGATCGCGCCCAGGAGGAGATAGAGAGAAACAAGATAGTTGAAACCATCAGAGGTCAGCCCAAGCAGAGCCGCCTCGTCCTCTACACCATACTGAGGATGCTGGAGGACGACGATACAGACCAGGTCGCCACTGGAGAGGTCTACTCCAGGTACGAGGAGATATGCAGCGAGGCAGGCGAGTCCTGTATCACGCAGCGCAGGGTCTCCGACCTCATCTCCGAGCTCGACATGCTCGGCGTAATCAAGGCAAAGGTCATATCGAAAGGTGCCTACGGCAGAACCAGGCAGATATCGGTAGATCACTCGAGCAAAATCCAGCGCCAGCTCAAGAACATGGTCGAGGACAGGTTCTACCTCGCATGAACAGGGAGGCCCTTCGACAGCTCACGGAGATAGGTATCAACGTCGCGCCGGAGGCCGCGCAACGCCTCGAGGAGAACGACATTGAGAGGATTCAGAGGCTTGACACCGATCCAATGTATCTTTCGGGCCCGATGCTCGACAGGCTCCGCGAGGCGGTGGATCTACCCTCGGAGGTAGAGGTGGAGTCGAAGGACCAGGTTGTTGTGCAGAGCCAGAGCGATGGACAGCAGAACGCAGGTGGTGCAAAGCAGGAAACCCATACGGACTCGGACTCCGCCCGGAACGTGGGCGGCGGAATCGAGCTCGAGGACAGCGGACGCAGAAACAGTTTGGAAACAAAGGTGGAGATCTTGGACGACCACGAGATAACGAAGAAGGAGAAGGATGTCCCCGAGTTTCTCGAGTACTACAACGACCGGTACGACAGAATGAAGGAGATGCTGACCCGCAGGAAAGAGCTGCAGTCAGCCACAACACTGAACCGGCTGTCGCGGCGCGACGAGGGAGAACAGGCGGCAGCAATCGGACTGGTCTCCGACAAGTACTCCACCAACTCCGGCAGATACATCGTCGAGCTCCAGGACAAGACCGGCTCGTTCAAGGTTCTCGTCGACGGCGACGAGGGCGACCGCCTGGTCCCGGACGAGGTCATAGGTGTCACGGGCTCGATGGGCGACGACATCGTGTTCGCAAACCAGGTGGTGCACCCCGACCTCCCGATTCCCGACGGTGTCAACACCACGCAGCAGGAGGTCCAAGCAGCCTACATCTCCGACCTACACATCGGGTCACAGGACACGATGCACGACGCCCTCGACAGGTTCGGCGACTGGCTCCGCAGCGACGAGGCGTCCAACATCGGTTACCTTGTTATCGCGGGCGACATCGTAGAGGGCGTTGGCGTGTATCCGGGCCAGGAGGAAGAGCTTGAGATAACGGATGTGTACAGGCAGTACCGCCGGTTCGAGGAGTGGGCAGAAAAGCTGCCTGACAGAATCGAGCTGATTATCGGCCCAGGCAACCACGACGTGGTGAGACTGGCGGAGCCGCAACCTACTCTGCCGAAGAAGGCGTTCGACAACATACATACCTGGGACAACGTGCACCTCGTCCAGAACCCTCAGACCGTCCGGCTCCACGGCATCCGGAGCCAGGGCATCAAACACCTCATGTACCACGGAATGAGCTACGACGACCACGTATCCCGAATCAAGGAGCTGAGGGAGAACGCCTACGACCAGCCGGAGTACGTCATGGAGGACCTGCTGAAACGGAGGCATGTCGCACCGAGCTACGGCTCCAACCCGCTGTCACCGGAAGGAACCGACGCCATGGTAATTGAGCACGAGCCCGACGTATTCGTCTCAGGCCACTTCCACAGCCACTGCGACGAGTCCTACAAAGGAGTCAACATGATATGCTCCAGCTCGTTCCAGTCCCAGACAGACTACCAGAAACGGGTCGGTCACCAGCCACAGCCAGGCATAGTAACAATAATGGACTTCGAAACCAGGAAAACCACAACAAAGAAATTCAAGCAATAACACGTGGAAACAGACGAATACTTCTCACACGTACGAGAGAAAACCGAGGAGGCCTACGAGGTCGCCGAACAGGCCCGAGACCAGTCGAAGGACCCGGAGCAGCGCATAGATATACCGGTAGCGGAAGACCTCCCGGAGAAGGCCTCGTCCCTGGTCGTTGCGGCGAAGTTCCCGGAGCTGGAGGACACCGGGGTCGCGGAAAGAATCCGCGAACTGGAGAACGAGTACGGGAAGAACGACGAGCGCGTCTCCTTCCAGATAGGGTCGGAGATAGCCGACGGCAGGTTCCACGACTTCGACGACCTCGAGAGAGCGTGCAACGCAGGTGTCCGCGTAGGAGTATCCTACATGACCGGAGGTATCACGACAGCGCCGCTGGAGGGAATCGCGGACGTCAACATACGCGAGAACGAGGACGGCTCGGACTACCTCTCCGTATACTACTCAGGGCCGATACGCTCCGCCGGGGGAACGGCCTCGGCGATGAGCGTCCTCCTCGCGGACCATGTCCGAAACACTGTAGGACTCGACAGGTTCAAGCCGTCCGACACTATAGTCAAGCGCTACGCCACCGAAGTCGACGACTACTACAACAGGGTGACCGCGAAGCAGTACAAACCGGAGCGCGAGGAGACCGAATTCATATCGGAACACGTTCCTGTGGAGGTCACCGGTGGCCCGACGCGCGACATCGAGGTCTCCAACCACAAGGATCTCGACAGGGTCGACACAAACCAGATACGCGGAGGCATGTGCCTCGTGTACCTCGACGGCCTCCCCTTGAAGGCCTCAAAAATCAAGAAACGCATCAAGTCGTGGGGAGAGGAGTTCGGACTGGAGCACTGGAAGTGGATAGAGGACTACATCGACCTCCAAGAGGAGATACACAGCAGCGGAGGCGACGAAGAAAGCGATGGGGAAGGCGACGAGCCGGACTACACGGCCTCCGACAAGTTCCTCGACTCCTTGACCGCCGGCAGACCGGTGTTCGCCCACCCCGGAAGGAAGGGCGGGTTCAGACTGAGGTATGGGTCCTCGAGAACGAACGGGCTCGCCGCCGCAGCGTTCCACCCAGCTACCATGGAGATAACCGAGGGATTCATAGCCACCGGAACCCAGCTCAAGGTGGAGTACCCGATGAAGGGAACCGTGTCGGTGCCGTGTGACTCCATCCACGGCCCGGTAGTCCGGCTAGAGGACGGCTCCGTCGAAAGGATCGACACGCGCGACCGCGCGAAACAGGTGGTCGACGACGTCGACGAGATACTGTTCCTCGGCGACATGCTTGTGCCGTACGGCGAGTTCGTGGAGAACGGCAAAGACCTGCTGCCGAGCCCGTATGTCGAGGAGTGGTGGCAGAAAGAGCTCGAGGAAGCCCTCAAGGAAACCGGCAAGAAGCTGGGTAAGGACTTCTCCGACACCACTCCGACGCCCGAAGAAGCGTTCAAGATATCGGAACACCTCGACATACCTCTCCACCCGCACTGGACATACCACTGGGACGAGACCACGCCAGAGAGATTCAGACAGCTCGTCGAAGGAATCCGCAGCGACGACCTCAAAAGCGCAAAGCCCGCCCTAGAAGATCTGCTGGTGCCGCATAGCGCTGAGGACGGGCGCATCCGGCTTCCGGGAAACCACAGAACAGTCCTAGAACACCTGCTTCCGCGAGAGAACGAGCTCGAAGGCCTCCAGACAGGCAGCGACATCAAGGAGCTCGTGGAGGAGTCATCGGGTCTCGAGCTCGGTGACCAGGCACCACACTACCTCGGGGCGAGAATGGGAAGGCCCGAAAAGGCAGAGAAACGCACCATCCAGGGAGACCCCCAGATACTGTTCCCGTGCGGAAAGGAAGAGGGGGGCAGGATGCGGAACCTGGTGGAGAGCTACGAGTCCGGAACCGTCGATGAGTCAATAATCCACAACGTCGACCCCGAGACCGGCGACACCGTGCACTACTCCTGGAACCCGGAGACCGGCAATCCCGCGGAACCAATCTATATCTGCCAGAGCTGCGGAAACCAGCACCCCGAGGAGGCCGAGTCCTGCGAGAGCTGCGGAAACGACCGCATCGAGCGCTACACCTACACGGACATACCGGTAGAGCAGATGATGGACCGGGCGCTCGACAACCTCGACACCCAGCTACCTGACCTCCTGAAATCGGTGCGGGGAATGAGCTCCAAACACAAACACGTCGAACCCCTAGAAAAGGGACTGCTGCGGGAAAAATACGACCTATACGTCAACAAGGACGGCACAGTCCGGTACGACGCCACCGACATACCCATGACCCACTTCACCCCCGAAGAGGTCTCCGTCTCACCGGAGAAGCTCCGGGAGATAGGCTACACACACGACATCGACGGGGAACCACTCGAAAACAGCAACCAGGTCCTGGAGATGAAGCCACAGGACATCGTCATACCGGAAGGCAACGAGAACCCTGCCTCCAGGTTCATGTTGGGTGTCGCCCAGTTCATCGACGACCTACTGGAACAGTTCTACGGACTTGAACCATTCTACAACGCCGACTCCAAAGAAGACCTGGTCGGTGAACTAGTTATCGGTCTCGCACCCCACACATCAGGCGGTACCGTGGGCCGAATAATAGGATTTACAGACGCCAAAGGCATCTACAGCCACCCGTACTGGCACGCCGCCAAGCGAAGGAACTGCTTTGACCCAGACACAAAGCTGTGGTACAGGAAGAACGGCGAATGGAGATTTGAGTCCGCAGAAAACATGGTCGAAGAAAATATCGGTGAGGATCCCGAGACGGACGACTTCGGCAACCGTTTCCAGACCCCTCATGAAGACCTCTACGTCCCAAGCGTGTCGAAAAGTGGAGAGACGGAGATAAAACCTGTCGAGAAGCTCTCCAAACACCAGCCGACGGAAACGATGCTGGAAATCCGTACGACGACAGGCGAGAGCATAACGGTTACAGAAGACCACAGGATGCAGTTTATCGAAGACAACAAGGTCAAGAAGAAGAGGGCCTCGAAAGTTCAGGAGGGAGATTCTATACCTGTTCCCTCAAGTCTGGAACTGAGCGGCGAATATCGAACCATCGACCTCCTGGAGCACGTAGCGGAGACCGACACGATACCGAACTCCCGCGTGATGGTATCGCTCAAGGAGAGCACCATAAAGAGCATCCTGAAACAAAGAACAGGGAGCGAGCAGTACCTCTCCGCTACAGAGGATATGGTATCTGTTGGTCGAAAGGCGATATCCAACTACGTCTACAGGGAGAGCGTGCCTGTATCTCTGCTGCAAGAGGTTCTTGGACGCGAACAGATGCTCGACCGAATCCCCTGCGACGCGGAACTAAGCATAGAGTCGGACAACACCAGCGTGTCGAGGACAGTAGAACTAAACGCCAGGCTCTCGACCTTCTTAGGATACTACGCCGCTGAAGGCTTCACCGGCGAGAGAGACACATCCAAAGGACCGATATACCAGACCAGCATATCAGCACACGAGAAACAGATCAGGGACTTTGCGAAGGAGGTATTCAGAGAGGAACTGGGTGCATCTCCCTACGAGGAGAACGAGTACAAGATCACCGCATCAGGCAGACTCCTCAATTTCCTGTTCGACGAAGTGCTGAACGCGGGAAGGAGATCATACACGAAACGGGTTCCCCAGCAGGTCTTCTCCTCGCCCGACGACATCATAGGACATTTCCTCTCCGGCTACTTCAGCGGAGACGGATCTGCCTCGAGTAGTAGTCCCGATGTCAAAGCCTCCACGGTCAGTGAGGAGCTCAAAACAGATCTCAACGCACTGCTGCAGAGACTGGGAATCTCAGCCACAAACACGGTGAAAGACGGCATCAAACTCAAGCAACAGTTCCCCGACTTCTACGACGAGGACTGTGAAAGGGAAGCTAGGCCGATACACAACATACGGATTACATCCACAGATGCCAAAAAATACAGAGAGAAAGCGGGCTTCCACCTAGAGAGAAAACAGGAAGCACTCGATCAATCCATCAGGCAGACCGAAACAAACGGCGGCAGACCGGACAACGTCGGCGATATGCGTCACGCAGAGGTGGAATCGATATCAGAAAAGGAACACGGAGATCACACCTACTGCCTGACAGTGGAGGACAACCACTCAGTGATAGCCGACAACATAGCTGTTGGCCAGTGCGACGGCGACGAGGACGCGATTCTGATGCTTATGGACGGTCTGCTGAACTTTTCGCGCCAGTTCCTGCCTGACGTCACCGGAGCAAGAACAATGGATGCGCCCCTGATACTATCCACTGTGTTGAACCCTGACGAGATCGATGACGAGGCGTGGGCTATGGAGACGGTGTCGGAGTATCCGCTGCAGTTCTACAGGGAGACGCAGGAGTACAAGGCGCCGTGGGAGCTGGACTGCGATGTCGAGATAGGTGAGGACATCGTGCACAGCGACGAGCCGTTTGACCACGGATACACCCACGAGACCTCGAGCGTGGAGGACGCGCCGATGGAGTCCGCCTACGTCTCGCTGGGCGAGATGTCGGAGAAGACGTCGGAACAGCTCGGACTGGGCAAGAGGACGAAGGCCGTGGACGAGGACGCCGCGGCGGAGCTCCTGTTGAAGAAGCATTTCCTGCCTGATATCCGTGGAAACCTGTCGTCGTTCTCCGAGCAGGAGATGCGGTGCGTTGACTGCAACGAGAAGTTCCGCCGTGTACCGATGACCTCGCAGAAGATAGCCGCCACCGGCAAGACAACGGCTCAGTGCCCGGAATGCGGCGGCGATGTCCTCCTCACCATATCGGAGGGAACGATCCGGAAGTACATGCAGCCGTCGAAGGACATAATCGAGGAGTACGAGGTGTCTCCGTACACCCGCCAGCAGATACTCAACATCGACAAGGAGCTCAAGGCGCTGTTCGGCAAGAACGAACGCCAGTCGGGCCTAGGCAACTTCGCATAGCTACCGCCTCAAATGGCTGCTGAGGCCTCCGAACACGGTACGGGAAACCTCACGCAGAATCGCCCTTTGATCTTCTCCGAGCACGCGGCGAAACCCCGCCCAATAGTATGCACTCGCGCAAGCCAGAAACACAGCTCCGGCCGCGATCAAACCGTTGAAATGCTTGGACAACGCGGTCGACACGAGTACAAGAGCTCCCAGGCAAGCCAACCACAGGTGTGCAGCTCTAAACGGCGACAGACCAGTAACCCTGTACACCGCCCCTACCTCCAACACGTTGTTCAAGAACAGTGACGCCGCGCCCGAGGCCGCCAGCCCGACCACACCGAGCTCCCGGGTGAGTAGAATAGCTGGTCCTGCCATCAGCGTTACCACACCGGCCTGGACCACTATACTTGTTCTCTGGTTGTCAGTCATCTTCAGCAGATTCCCTACACTACCGACCGCCCCGGCCGCGAGCTCGCTGAGAACCAGCGCCGGCAGAACCACGGCGTTCGATACATACCTAGTTGAGAACATCCCAAGAATCTCAGGTGCGAAAACAATGCCCGCGACCGCCACCGGAATCGACACAAAAACTATACACACCGATGTGCTGGAGTAAAGCGATCCGAGTGCATCCTTTCTCCCGTCCTGATACAGAGACGTCATGATCGGAGGAAAGATCTGGTTGACTGCGTCGAGCGGCCACCTAATCACCCCGGACAGGGTGTAGGCGAGGCTGAACAGCCCTGCTTCTAACGGGTTCAAGAACACCGCCATCAGCACAAACACACCGGAGAACTGTACGGTTGCGAGAACGCTCACCACGCTGGCCTCCGACACATATCTGAGGAACTCCCTTACCGTATCGGAGAAACTTCGATCAAGTACCAGCCCGTGGAGGCTATGGATTCTAGCCCCTACTACAATCGATACCACACCGACAGAAAATGAGATCGCCGCCCATGTACCCAATAGACCGACGCCTGCCACACCCGCACCAACCGCACCCACAAGCATCCCAAGCGGAAACCCTACTGATTTCGAGAGGTTCAACTCAGTTATTCTTCTATGGCTTTCGAAGACGCCTGTGTACACTGGAAAGAACAGGAAAGGTAGGCAGAGAAACCCGAAGACAGAGACCGCGGTGGTTTCACTCTGCGTTAGGGCGGTGGCGGCAACGACCTCTTCCGGAAAGGTCGCGAAAATCCCCGATATAACAACCCACAGAAGCAGTGCAACAGGGATGGATGCCGTGACAACAGCGTCCTGCGCACGCTCCGGAACTCTCGGCACCGTCCGTATGATGCCGAACTTAAGACCTGAGAGCGTTGACACAATTATCCGTTGAAACCTCAGGAATATCGACAACAGACCGTATAGACCCGCCCCGGCAGCCGATATGAATGCGTAGCTCAGGGAGCTCCTGAGCAGTGTTCTCAGAACTATAGAACCCATCGCCACCGCAGAGCTCTGACCGATCTGACCCAGCTCCTCCTTCACCCTCTCATCCATACTGGCTAAGTGGCATGCCCCCAGTTAAGTCAGCCTGTGATCTAGGGGGCGATGGACCCAGCGATGGGTTTTAACCGCCGAGAAACCGATATCTCCACCTATGAAGTCTGCGAGGCTGTTCATCTCGCTTGTAATACTCTCCCTGGTCGTGCAGTACCTGATGCCGGTTTTTGGCGCCCAGAACAGGTTTCTGTTCGAGACAGCTCGCAACAACTGCGGAGCAGTACCGGTTGTCTTGGGATCGGTGACAAGCCCGCTCTCCTCGTCCGTAGGTGTCCCGGAGCTCGTTGGTGTTCTGGCGTGCGGCGGCAGCCTCGCAGCATTCATCGTCCTTCCGGGCATACTCACGGTCGTCGCGAAGCTCACGGGCTTCGTCAAGCACGGCTAGATAAACCTAGCGCCCCGAAACTGGTCAGTGCAATCAGGCACTATAAATCTCTCACAACTGGACGGCGGGTTCGATCTGCAGTCAACCCTCGAGTCCGGTCAGACCTACTGCTGGGAACGCCTCGACGGCGAGATGTTCGAGGACGACACTCTGCGCGGCTCCGAAGCCCGCTACGCCACGGTCGTACCTGCCTCCAGAACCGACTCCGGCAACCCAGAGATAATTACTGTCCGCCAGACCGACGGATACCTGGACTGGGAGTCGACCACGGACGCCGAGCCACACCTACGGGAGTTCCTCCGGCTTGGAGACGACCTCGATGAGATAGTCCGGCAGTCTCCAGACCTGGATGTGTTCAACGAGGCGTACGACAGGTTCCGCGGTATGCGTATCGTCAACGATCCTGTGTTTCCCTGCCTTGTGTCCTTTATTTGTTCGGCGCAGATGAGGGTTGAGAGGATTCAGCTGATGCAGGAGAACCTGCGGCGCGAGTTCGGCACACCGGTCGAGCTCGAGGGAGACACTTTCTACGCCTTTCCAACGCCGGAACAGCTAGCGGAGGCCTCGGAGGAGGAGCTACGGGACTGCGGTCTCGGCTACCGCGCGCCGTACGTGAAGTCCACGGCGGAGATGGTTGTAGACGGACTGTCCCCGAGCAAGGCCGCGGAGATGGAGTACTACGACGCCCGAAACCACCTCAAGCAGTTCATGGGCGTGGGCGACAAGGTGGCGGACTGCGTTCTTCTGTTCTCACTCGGATTCCTGAACGCAGTACCTCTCGACACCTGGATTCGAACCACTATAGACGACTACTTTCCTGAGTGCAAGGCGGACGGCTATGACGAGATGTCGCGCAACATAAGAGACAGGTTCGGCGGACAGTACGCGGGATACGTCCAGACCTACATCTTCTTCCACCTGAGGACACGGTAGGGTTTCAAATGGCTTCGAGGTAGACAGGTGAGTATGAGCGAAGACGCTTTGATCTCGGACGTGATGAGTGAGGGTGTTATCGCCGTTGATAGACATGAAACCGTGAAGGAGGCTGCCAAGGTGCTGCAGGATGAGGGAATCCGCGGTGTTGTGGTGGTTGAGGACGGCGACGCCGTTGGCATACTTGTCTGCCGGGACGTCGTCTACCAGGTGGTGAGGACCGGAGGCGACCCATCCGAGGTCACGGTCGGCGACATCATGTCGACCGAGCTCATTGTTGCGGAGGAGGACGAAACCATCGAGGACGTGTCGATGGCGATGCTCAGGAACAGCGTCTCCCGCATACCTGTGGTGGACGGCGACACCCTGGTGGGTATAGTAACCCAGAGCGACATCCTCCGTGCGTGGCCTGGCTACGCCGAGATTGTGGACGAGCGTGAGGAGATGGATATGAAGGCCTCTCCGATACCGGAGTCCAGCGAGGGCATATGCGAGTCCTGCGGCAACTACACTACAGACCTTCAGGACGCGGAAGGAATGCTGATGTGCGGGAGCTGCCGCGGCGCACTCTGACCTAGCCTAGGATACACCCAGCCTGTCCCTGACGTAGGCATTCAGGGTGTTGTACCTGTCCGGTACCGCCGCACCAAATCTCCTGATGATGAGGAACATCCCTACGCCAGTGACAACCAGCGCCCCGGTCAGCTCTCTGGCAACTGGCGCAACGCCCGTGAACATGAGGGCTGCACCGAGAGACACGCAGAGAGCCAGGTCGCGCGGCGACCCTCCGTGCACCAGCCGTGCTGGAGACATCCACTTGTTTCTCACGTGGTCGTAGACGGCCTCGTCCCTCCAGCTGTCTCTGTCCCAAGACCTCAGCTCCGCTCCCGCAAATCTATCGCTTATCGAGTGAAGAGAAGCCGCCGCCAGGAAAACCGCGACCAGACCAGAACCTCCGGTGAGCGCCGACAGAAACTGTGCGGCTCCCGACCCGAGTCCGTACAGCCACGGGAAGTGGAGGGTTCTTCTGTGCTTTCCAAACAGCAGATCAAGGTCAGGCAACAGACCTCCCGCCATACCCCACAGGACTGATTCCGTGCCAGGAGCCAGAGCACCCAGCATACCACCGGCTAACATGTGTGTAGGCGTCATCATACTGTTTGGATTCCCGTACAGAAGGTATTATACTGCCGGATATCTAATTGGCAGCTGTGGAGATAACCGAGGAGGTGGTGCGGATGCACAACACCATCGCATTGAGGGAGCCGGAGAGGGCGTACTCCGAGATACGGGACCTGCTGGAGAGGAGGATGCACTTCGACACCGTGCAGGAACCGAAGTACTACAACGATGTGGACACAGGGGTTATTCGGTCGGAGATAGAGGCCGTTGCCGGGATGGACACCAAAACGGCCGTGGAGCTAGAGATCGAGCTGACGGTGTCACCGGTGTCGGAGGAGCTTGATATCGGCGTCAAATCGAAGGTTGTGACGAGCTATCCTGATATGGGTCCGTTCAACAACCTAGCGTACTACGCCTATCTCTCGCTTCGAGAGATCTTTCTGTATGGAGGTGTCCGTGAGGAGTACGAGGAACCGGCGGAGGAGCTGGCGGAGGAGTTCATGGAGAGAGTGAGGCAGTCGGTGGAGGTGAGGCACGGCCGTGGCGAAACAGTTTAAGGAGAGTGTCTTCTCCAAGTCCGACTACTACTTTGTCCCCGAGGACCCGGCGCGTATCTACCGCGACCTGCGGGAGATGCTGGAGGACGAGTTCGATATGGATCGCATAGAGGAGGGTTTCATGGAGTTCTCAAATACTAGTCCAAAGGACAGGATTCGGCTGCACGCGTTCAAGGAGAAGTCGCCGCACACCGTCCTCCATTTCAGCCTCTCCTGGAAGGCGAAGCCGCCGAAAGGAGTATACAAACAGGACAGGGACGACGACATACTCAAGGCAAGGGTGAGGGTGAGCGCGGACGTATCCACATCCTACCCTGGTGCGGACTTCGAGCCTTACCTCCCGGAGCCGGTGATCCACGGCAAGACCGTCGGCACAAACACAGGCGTGAGGCACGAGGATGCCTCCCTGTTCCAGAAGACCAAGCTGTATGACTTCTTCGTCACGGTCTGGCACGAGCTGATTTACAGCAGCATGGTCGATAAGTATGAGCACGAGGCCGAGGAGATAGCTATCCGGATACACGACCTGATGAGGAAGCGGTTCGGAGCCGAGGAAACCATCCACCGAAAGGACGGGCCGTACAACGCGCCGTGGAAGGGATGACATGGGTGCGCTGAGCGACCTCGTCAGTGACTTTGGGGACACGCTCATCGGCGGCCGCATAGTCTACTGGCTGTCGAGACCGAACCCCGGGAAGCGCGATGAGGACGATCCGTGGCACGATTTTGAGCTACTCAACGAGAGCTGGGTGAAGATACAGGAGCGGAGGGAGTGGTACGAGTCCCCGAACGTCCCGGGCATATACAAGGAGCACAAGTACATCTTCAACGCCAACATGGGAATGGGGAAACCTTACGAGAGGGAGTTTGAGCAGAACATCGACGACAACTCGTTCGCCACGGAGTTCTACGTGACGGAGGACCTGCCCAGCGGCATAGGAGATGGAATACTCAGGATAACGAGCGAGATAAGCACCCAGTATCCCCCGAGTGACGACAACGGCTTCTGCCTCGTCGAATACCTGGTTTCGACGGAGATCAAGTACTCGGTTCCGAAGGGCATCACGTGGCTCCCACGCCTCCTGGCGCGGCCGCTGAACAGGCTTTTCCGCTTCGTCTTCTACCTGGCGATCGCGGCCGACATGGTGGAGCGCGACGGAGAGTACGCACGGGAGCGCACCGCGGAATACTTCCAGTACCTCCGGCAGTACCACGGCGAGGAGCCAACGCAGGAGAAGACCCGCAGAGCTGACTTCGAGCCCCTCCCAGAGGAAGGAGTCTTCTTCCAGTAGGGAATCCTAAAACTTTAGGACAGCTAACTACCGGATGGGCTGTCCTGCCTACAGCAGTGGGTCGAGGGCCTCTCCGAGAGGGCGGGGGCGATGCACACCCGTGTTACAGGGCAGCCAAATAACTCCTACTTCAGCTTGGACGCTCTCTCCACAATGTCCCGCGGCGTGTGTTCAGTGTGGTCGTAGTGGAATGTCTCGCATCCAACGGCCTCGAGCTCTTCCTTCGTGTCGTCGACAAGCAGATCGATGCCGCTTACCTGTTTGTCTCTCTGGGCTATGCTGTGGTGGTTGACCACGATGAATCCGTCTACGTACTCGAGCACCCCTGAGTTCCTTACCTTGAGCTCCTGCCACCACCTGAGGCCGCGCGTCACCACGAAGGCATCGAGTTCCTCGAAGTGGTGGAGGCCGTCGAACGTGAAGTCCTTGATGCTGTTCTCCGCGAACCCTATCACTCTCTCTGGGTCGACGCCGCTGGATCGTGCGTGAGTCCTGATATCGTACAGCCCTCCGGGGTAGTGTGCGTCGGTCTTCTCCTCGAAGCTGAACTCGTTTTTCAGGGCGTCCGCGAAGCCGTCGGTATCGAACAGAACCCTATCGAAATCTATGCCTACCTTGGCCTCCTCGTCCGAACCCCTGTTGTTCTCCACTACTTCTCCTGGCCTGATTGCGGCGTTCCTGCCTACCTTCCTTCCGGGCTGTATTGAGGCGTTCACACCTATTCTTGCGTCGCTCCCGACCACGGCACCGAGCTTCCTTCTTCCGGAGTCTAGTATCTCTCCCTTCACCTTGAT
>KB659971.1_pt47 | contig 23021 bp, 24 predicted proteins | sample 558768 | NCBI scaffold set KB644980.1 | reverse complement strand
AAGAGAGTAAATAAACATGAGCGACCAGCATAGTATTCTCTCTCGGTTTCGACAGACAATCTCCCGTTCTGTAAAGACTATGCGGCACATCGCTGGTCGTGGGCGTTCACACTTTGCGCGAGTCGAGCAAACACCATACCGCGTGACTGTCTCTGGCGTGCGTGGGAAATCAACGGTTGTTCGCTGGCTCAATGAGGCACTCGTCTCACGTGGCTTTGAGACATATGCGAAAGTAACTGGTAACCACCCGCTTTCGTATCGAAATCTCACTGAATACGAGATTCCTCGAAGCGGACCGACACGGCTATATGAAAACGAGCGCGAACTTCGAAAATATTCGCCTGTTGACGCTATTATTGCTGAAAATCAGGGAATTCGGGAATATACAACACGGTTGGCAAATGAGTTATTCAAACCCCAGGTTGTCCTGATAATTAATATCCGCCGCGATCATCAATCAACACTAGGCACTAACCTCACTGATATTGCTCGGGTGTTTACTCGGACTGTCCCCGCAGGCGCCTGTGTAATCAGCGGTGATCGAAATAAGGCTATTAATCAGTATCTGCGAGAGGAGTTCAAGAAGACAAATAATGAATTTCTTGTTGCCACGCCGCGCCCAGAGTACCCGCTTGAGGATGTATTCGGTGCACGGTCGGCATTTATTGTTGATGAAACGCTCCGTGCACTTGGTCTCGACCCGCTACCACCAGCGAAAATTGAGTCTTATATCAATCGCCTGCACGCCGAATGGGGGTGGCAGCGACTCAAAGGGGGGGGGATAATCGCAAATGGGGCAATGATGAATGATATCGAATCTACAGAGCTATTGAGACAGTTTCTTGTCGAACGCTATGGCGATACTGACAGTAGCACTAACACAATCACACCATTCATCTACACGCGTCGCGACCGCGCTGGTCGAACGACATCTTTTGTGCATTATATTAATTGGCTCACTGAGCACGAGTTTATCGACCGGGTTCATGCTGCGGGCTCGCATGCGAGACTGTTAGAGCGACGTGTCGATTGCGAGTTCGTCCATCATTCCGAATCAGCAGATCCGGAAGACGTTCTTAATGTGTGTCTCGCTGATGAGTATCCTATCTACGTGATGGGAAATACAGTGTCAGAGTTTATGCGTGATTTTATTGCGGAGATTAATCGGCGAACGGTTGAGTGAGTCAGGTAAAAGTGTCAATCAGCCAGTTGAATTACAACGCGCCGGGGTGCTGCTACAGTTGTGTGATAACAGATTGTTGAACCTGAGTTGCCCACAGGATGAGCTGACTGCCGACTATATTATGAGCACGCCCTATAGCGCAATAACCGGAGCGCAGGACGGTAATGTGGAGAGTGCTGAGTCAGTTTCCGATTGAGTGCTATCATTAGGCTAATTTATCTGAAACTGCCGTCACACAAAATTCTGTATTAAAATACATATTGATCAAGTACTCGTGCAAATAACAGATATTGATACTGAGACCCGATTCTGATTAAATATATGCAATTAAACTATAACATATGATAGGATTGGTATATGGCCACCCAGCCTCTGAATCATTACTGAGTATGTGTTGTTCGCGCTAGGAACCGGCGGCAATGAGGTGTTCAACACGACGACTGGCCACTATTATGAGGTCGTTTCAGACAGCGTGACGTGGAAAACCCCCAAAGGCGCCGCCGAGGACCGGTCACACCTCTGGCTCGAAGGTTACCTCGCCACGATCACGAGCCAGCAAGAAGACGACATCCAGAACCAGTTTACCAGTGAGGCTTAGATCGGCGCGTCCGACGCCGACACAGAAGACGAAACCGGTAGAGGGTGCGACGCTCACCACCAGCGACGTTGCGCTCAACGCCAGCGCCGACGGATCGGGCAACTGGACATACAGCGTCGACGGTGGACCCAACCAGACAGTAGCCGGCGCCAACGGCACCCAGACGCTGAATGGGACACTCTCAACCCTCGCCGATGGGTCAACTACCGTCGAAACCCGGCTGTGACAACTCCTCAATAGGGAGAACTCGCCATCAAGTAGTCAGTCACTGGCTGCAATCGCCGGTGATATTACTCATTACATACGAATTCTGATACAATAGACATATGTCACATACAGACTCATATGAATACTTGCCACATCTAAAACAGGGGAGTGCAGGGGGAATTGCACACGACATCCCTCAGTGATCCAAAATCGAGGACCGAGGACAGTTCAGTGCAGTCTCATCCTCAACAATTATACACTTTTTTTACTCACAATTACACCTCCGACGGTGGATGATATACGGCTTATATGCTGAGCAGGCCCAATCCCACGGTCTTCAGGCCGTGGATACGCGCCGTCACGCCCTCCAAAATCCGACTCTCGTCGCTCGATTCAAACTTCACAATCCACAGGTTTAAATTACAGGCAATCACGCGATAAAATAGGAATCGGCTGGAAACAGAGCGATTCCCGCCAATCCTACGATGGCGGCCTGTCCGCCCCAAGCAATCACACAATCATCGGACCCAGTCTGGTGAACGGTCGGTTCCTATAATGAACCGATGCAGTTGCAGATGCTGTGCCCGACTGCTTGCAAACAACATTGAAAGTAACTCCGAGTTTACTCACGCCTGCCGGCGTCCCTGCGGCACAAACAACGCTTGCGCTTGGACGCCGTAGATGGTCGACAATAGGAGTAGGAGTCCCGGCGGCTTGGCACCGCCAGCAGTCCCACCCACCTCAGACCGCGAGCAACCCTTCAGATTCGCACTGTCTGGTTGTTCGGTGGGGGTGGGAGTGTGAAACCTGACACTCCCACCGCTCGGGATTCCTCCGCGTGAACCCGGAGGAGGATGTCAATGAGTGATCCCGTATCAAAAATATGTATACTTTTTATTTTTGACAAATGCACTTGTTATCAATAGTTAATTACTTTCTTATCGTCCCTGTCAGGGACTCACCCTTTGTCTCTGTGCGGGAACTATTGTTCTGACATGTCGTGTCGACTGTTACTCAAGATGGAGATTGTCGATAGACGTACACATTCGGTGTCGGGCGATGTCAAATCCGAGTTCTACTATAATATCTCAATGCTCGCCTGTTGTCAATGTCAACAGTTAGAACTAATTCTGGACAGCCATCCTCACGGGCATATTGTGCCGCACGCGTCATGAGTCGGTCGGCAAGATCGCCCTCACGGTACTCAGGAGTGACATAGAATCGTTGATTGCTAATCTGTCAGGGCGAGCGAATTGTCCGAAACCGGTTCAAGTTCAATACTGATGAACCCCGCAAAGGTTGCCTCAATCGTTTCAATCGGCACAGCTGGATCCGCGGTATCATCAACTGCGAGCCAGAGCCGGTTGTCTGGCGTTTCAAATTTTTCGACCTACCACTTGATTTCGTCTTCGCGATCAAATGATGCTGACAGTCCTTCTGAGTTGATAATCTCGCCAAGTTCACGATGATACGGAATCCAGAGCTCAGCCATATATCGATCGATTGGTATCCTCTCGGCGCGGACCTGACGGAACTGCATATCACAGCGGTTATCAAGAGCACACAAATCTTCCTTGATATGTAATCTGGAACTTGGCTTGGATCGAGTGTGCTGTGTGTTCTGAGCTAAACGGACGAATTGGTTAATTAGTTATTGAAGCTGATGACTATCCTCAATCGAACACGTGCGATCCATGGAGGTGAGTATTATGTTTTATTCTGCGTGCAGGGACGAAAAACGATATTCCTTCGAATATATCAGCATTCGTACCTGCACATATAAGATCGTCACCAGTCGATTGGAAACGATAGTTGCTGAGAGCCCAGTGGATACAGTGTCGGAAGCGACTACGAGCGATTATATCCGATTCTGACTGCTGTGCTTAATAGCGTCTAATCAAGTGAGTGATCATTTATTTGTGGGTATCAAGACAGAATCACGCAACTCCAAGCACGATGGCGAAACCAAGTACGATTGCGAGAAATATGAGTGCTATTATAACGCCTCCGAGGATCATAATCACTCCCGTTACGATATCGACTATTCTATTTATACAGCCACGCATACTTTCAGATCGACGGATCAATAATTATGATTTCGTTGGATAATCTCTCTTTGAGAGACCATCTGAGAGCGGCATAGATCTGTTGATATTAGATGGTTTTTCACACTGACGGATATATTACGTATATGATTTCACGATAGAAACTCAACTCAGGAGGTAATTTATAATATGAATTAAAGCTGGCGAAGATACTAGTACCTAGAGAATTTAGTTTCGTCCGGTCATTGAGGGCATCTCTGAATTATCTCAGATTCAACGTCTCCGAATGAACTGCTCTCAGATAATTCAGCGAACGGGATTGGTGCCTCTGACTACGTAATTTTCCCATGCCCTCTTTTCAACCTAACATAATACAGACAAATAAACTCTGTCTATTCTTTCGAGAGTCGGTGTAGTATAACAAAATATATGATTAATAATATCTATCATTTTCGCGGATGACTCGAAGCCGTGTTGTGGATTGAAGCGCTCAAAGACTGTTATCTCCGCGCAAATAAACCTAATCTGATAGTTATATCCACGACAGATACTGGGTGCACTCAACCTGCAAAGGCAACCGTCACAGCGATTTGTCATGATCACTGAGAGATGAGAACCGATAAGCCGGCATGCGTCGTGATATCCGGATATGAGTTAAATATGTCGGTCAGCCTATTATTTACGGATTCAACTAGAATGTCCCGGGACTTTGATTTAATCCTGAGGTAACTCACTGCTAACATATATACACGTGGTAGTTCCTGAGTCAGTTTCACTATCAGTTGTTGGCAATGTGAACGACGTTATTCAGCCTGATTGACCTAGACACTGCGGAATCCTTGCCGGTCATTGTTCGTTTGTCAGTGCTCCAAATTCGGCTTTTCTATCTGTTTTTTGACGTTCATCTGGAGTGACTGGCTTCACTCGAAGCTCTCCGAAGCCGTAATTCGAGTGATTCCCGACGTGGGTGAGCCTGGAGATTGTGGTCTCACCGGACGGTCGCCATCGTAGTCGTAGATCCGCTCGTCGCCGAACTGGAGGCTATCGGGCACGTCCTCGCGGAGGGGAAGAACGTCCGTCATCGGCGTGCAAGTAGGCGTTCACGCAACAGCGTGTGATCTGCTGCTGTTTCCGAGCGCTGTCGGACTGGTCCATGATTGTCTCGTGAGCCAGCGCTGGCACCCTGCTCTGGAGCCGGATGTCGTGGGTGTTCAGCCCGTCGCGGGGTCGGGTACTGAGTAACCACGGATGGTCGGGATGCTGGAAGAGGAACAGGTCGTCGTAGCTCTCCACATCGGGGAGCGACGACCCCATGTACGGGTGAATCCCGCTTTGGGAGTGCTCCTCGGGGAACGTCCCAGACTGGGTGGGAACGAACATCCCGTGACTGGCGTTGATGTGCTGGTGGACATCGTGGTCCAGCTGCATCCCGAGGGCGTGTGAGATCATGTTCCCCGAGACGTAGGAGGGGTGTTCGAGGTAGTCCATGTCGAGTTCCCAATGAACCTGCTGGATGCGGGTCACGCATTTTCCCTCCGGGTTTCGAGATCCTTGATGTACTGCAACGCGGTGCTCCAACTCCAGATACGTCGGAGGTTCGCATTGAGCATCATGTCGTGCTTGTCGTGATTGACATCGAACGGATGGCGCGGTGAGGCGTTTCCATGCCAATGTCCACGAGCGCTCCGGGCGACTTCCAAGGCGGCCCCCACAGTTGCCCGTTGGCGTTCTCGTTGATTTGGAGTGCGAACCGGTTGCCCGCGTAGACCGTCTGGTGGGGCACGATCTCCTCGGCGTCGTCCACGACAGGGAGGAGACCGACGAACTCATCACCGGCACGGTAGTTGCTCAAGAGCGTCGCCACAAGCAGTGTGTGGTACTTCAAACTCGTGCACGGGAGTAGATGCTCTCCTTGAACCCGCTCGCTACGTCCAACATGAGCCACGATACGTCGTCTCAGGGTCCGGACCCGTTAGCAGATCACTGACACTCTCAGGGAGACGCGGGCGTGAGAACTCCCCGGGGTCGTAGTGAGCCTCCCCGGTGGGTAGCGAGAGCCGATAGTGAGTGTCGTGGTTGTCGGGGTTTCCGTTGGGATGCGAGAGTGCCGAGGCGTCGCCGTCCGCGCCATGCGGGACGGTCTGGTTCACCGGGGCACTGCGGAAGGTATCTGGCGCGTAATCGTGCGCCTCGCCGTTCAATTTGTGGACATCGTGGCGATAGGTCGCGATCATCACGTTCTGACTGCCATCGCCCTGGAAGTCGCTAAGGGAGGCGCTCTCGCCCACCTACGGCTCCTCCTCGATGCGCTCTTGCAGTGCCTCCACGAACGCCAGGCGATACTCTTTGGCCCACTGTGCATCTTGTTCGTGTTGCCCTTCCCGCGGTCGAAGACGCGCTTCAGTTCGTGCTCCTCGTACGGCGGATTTGTGATTTATGATAATAAAATTGATACTGAGGGTAGCGTTATCCATAGATCAAGATTGCCCTCAATTCACAACCCCAATGTCTCTGTCTCACTCTGAACAACATTGGCTATATTGCCAGCAACTGCTATGAACATTGCACTCGCACTCACACTGATCATGAACATCCTATCAGGCGCGGGAAAATGTCAAGTTGTGAACTACCCCTGCTTACTCACTCGCGGCTCTCGCCGTTCGTTTCTTGAGGCAGGGACTGAGCGCCTGCAAATTGCTCAAGAGCAAGATGAATATATCTATAGATGGACATCAAATGCACAGATGTGAGATATTATTTCACAGGCTGTCGAATGTCATCTGATACTGTCGTGGAAACAGAAAGCACAAAGACTCCGTAGATGCACAAGGCAAACTGCACTGTGAATAAATGAGACAAGCGGAGATGAGTCGTTCACCGCGAGTAATGACAGTGCACTAAATTGACATTGACTTATGATCTGATTGGTGTTGACTTCCTCTGTCATCATACTTCTTCCTCCCGATGCAGTCATCTGGAGCAAGGCTGTAGAGATGATTTCGAAACTCAAGTTCAGAGTGAAACTCATCAGGCATGTCTTTGCAAACACTTGCAATGTCACCGAGTGCTTTGACCGAGCCATGTTGGGTCTCAAACGTCATATCACTGCATGATTCGATCAGTTCTTCACATGCAACTGGGAATTCAGCATCAGATGCCTCGTCGATTGCTTCTTTGAATCTCATATATCATTATTATTCATAATTAATACGGAAATACTTTGTGCAGAAACATGATGTCAGGATATCACGATGATCGACACTCAGATTGATAAATCGGTTGAGTGACACGATATTGATAAAGCATAATAATGGAAGTTGCTGTCCTGAGCTTACACTTCACGATGAAACGACATATCCGTGGAGATCAGTCGCCGACCATAAGAAATGCCGTTTCGATCCTACGCCACTCATCAGTTGACACCTCCTGTTGCATCATGAGTATCCGATGTTATTCGTACCAAAATATTAAGACTATCAGCATCTTTCATGTGTTTATACAGACGGATGTCAGCGGCAGATGGCACACTTCTTGAGCGGATTGGGTATTGGTTTTCTGATAAGGTAGAACGGTGGATGCCGAGTCCATTTCTATTCGCAGTAATTCTAACATATCTCGTCTTTCTCGCCGGACTGGCGTTCACTAGCTCTGGTCCCGCACAGCTCATTCAAAGTTGGTACGACGGGTTCTGGGCATTCCTCACTTTTGCGATGCAGATGGTGTTGATCCTCATGACTGGATTCGCCATTGCGTACCATCCACGAGTCAACGACGTAATCACGCGACTGACTGAGATTCCGTCAAACGGTAAGCAGGCTGCGGTTCTCGTCGGCGTGGTGGCGATGGTGCTTGGCTGGATTCACTGGGGATTTAGTTTAATCCTCGGTGGTATTTTCGCACGCGAAATGGGCGTGACTGCCCGCGAGAAAGGAATTGACGTCCACTACCCGCTACTTGCAACAGCCGGCTACTTAGGTCTCGGGCTGACCTGGCATTGGGGACTTTCAGCCTCTGCACCGCTCCAGATTGCAACAGAGGGGAACGCGTTCATTGAGATGGGGATTGTTGATGGGGTCGTTCCAACGTCGGCGACAATTTTCAGCAGTTACGCAATTATTCTGTTTGTGCTTTCAGTTGCTTTCGCTGCGGCGATGCTTTATTTACTTGAGCCCGCATCAGAACAAGCACAGGGAATCGAGGAGTTTGTTGATCCAACAATCTTAGACGAGAAGGGAGCAAATGAGGCTGTAACAGATGGGTCGGGCGCCACCCTCAATGCTGGCGCCACAACAGACCCTGTCCCTGCTGAATTGGTCGACAATAGCCGCCTTCTTGGCGTCATCGTCGCGGTCACTGGCGTAGGACTGTTTCTTTTCCAGTTTGCCCAGCGGGGGCTGGATGCCCTCTCGCTCAATGTTGTAAACTGGGGATTCCTTTTTGCCGGTCTGCTAATTTATACCAACCCGTCTGCGTACCGTGACAAGTTTGCTGAAGCCGCATCCTCCGCAGCTGGAATCATTCTCTTATTTCCCTTTTTTGCGGGGATCCAAGGAATCATGAGCGGTTCGGGACTCGCAGAGCTCCTCGCAACTCAACTTGTCGCTGTTGCAAGTCCTGCGACATTTCCGATTGTTGCTTGGCTTACAGGTGCTATTATCAATCTCTTTGTTCCCTCTGGTGGAGGCGAGTGGATTGTTGTCGGACCCTCAGTGCTCCAGGCGGCGAATGACCTCGGCGTTCCAGCAGGAAAGGCAACGATTGCATACGCTGTCGGTGATGCCCACACAAATCTACTGAATCCGTTTTGGGCACTCCCACTGCTTGCGATAACCGGCATCAAGGCTCGTGAGATGTTCGGATACGCCGTTGCGATGTTGCTTCTTCTTATTCCGTTCCTTACGATTGTACTCTACGTGGTGCCATACTGATAGCCGCAGCTGCTGTTTTCGGTTGCTATTTACTGCTCACGATGACACAGACGGCAAGAAATAGAATTGAATCGGACGAACGATCACGCCGACCCTGAGCAGGCACAGTGTGGAATTGCAGGTTTCACAGTCACAGTTACGGTCCCAGTCCCAGTCTCACCTCACCGAACGTCCAGCGCAATCAGTGCGAATCTGACGGTCTGTCGCGGGTAGGACGGGACTGCTGGCGGTGCCAACGGGACTCCGATTGTCGGTTGTGTGTGGCGTCCCAGTGTTGTTTGTGCCACGGCAAGGCCATCACAACGTCACCACACTTGGAGTTACTCGCTTAGTTGAGCAGTCAGCCACCGCGTCGGCTCATGATAGTCAGAGGAACCGACCGTTCACCCAACTGGTTCTGATTCCTGTCTCATTGTTTGGGGCGGACAGACCGCCATCGTCGGACTGGCGGGAATCGCTCTGCTTCCCGCCTGATTTCTCTCTTCGTGGTAGACTGCCTGTCGAATAAATTTTGCTGTGGAAATTCGAGACTGCGTGTGGTTTATTCCACTCCGTGACGGCGCGTATCCACGCCGTGAACGGGCGTGCGATTAGGCCATACAAAGTGTCATCGTCAAGATCGGTTATCCTATACTGACAGGGACCAATCGAGTGAGGAGAAGAAAGTACCTATTGACCCGTCAGACCGATTGTGAGTCCGGAGATGGAATTGGTTCGTCAATCCAGTCCGTATAGAATGTCTCGATATCTGGTTCGAACTCGTGGATAATCGGATATCCAGGCATGACATTGTTTACTTCGAGCAGTGTCTTACAACCGGGACAGAAATACTCTCGAAGTTCCATGTAATCTGGGTGTGGATGCATGTCCTCGGGATATATTTCGAGATATTCTTGTTCGGTATCTCGAACGTTAATCAGGGCGTCATGTTTCCAGTTCTCGTCATGCTCACAAAACTCGTGACCACAATCGCATTTGATTATCCATTGATCCCCCGGCTTGGCGACGACGTACAGGTGATCTGCATACGGGATAACAATCGGATCGTCCCAATCGACCCGCTCTTGAAGCACATCGCGAACCTGTTGGAATCGGTCTGCATCTTTGAAGTCGCTCATCATATTGTGCAACTGGTCCCACTCAAGATTGTCGTCAACGAGGTCTTCGATTATTTCACGAGGATAGCTTTCTGGCATTGATATTCACCTCTTGATTAGTCGTCATCCGTTGCTTGTGCTCGTGGTGCTTGATCGAAGGATAAACTTGGACCGGAGAGATCCTGGATCGACCGTTCGCTGGTCCATGTGTAAGGAACCTCTGGTTCATCGTCTCGACCGACCCCAAGCCACGTTTCATGACTCTTTGTTGGGTTCTTCCACTTCTTTTTCATTCCAGTCTTGAATCGGTTTTCAAGTGACTTCTCAGCATCTTCACTGAGTGAGAATCGGAAGTCATCCGATAGGTCCCAGAACGCACGGTAGAAGTCAGTGAACTGCTTGCTCATTCGCATACTACTCTCGTATGTCTTTTTGACATCCTCGATCAGATCCTCTTGTTGAATACGCACGCGCTCGTTTTCTAACCACTCGGAGACTGGTTTGGCTTTTTCTGCGCGTTCTTTCATTCGCTCCGCACGGAGTTTCTCAGTTGCCTCCTCGTCAAGTTCCCACTCGCCTTGAACAGCAGAGTTATGTTTGGCTTCAGTGTCGACCTGATTAACAACGACGGCATATGCGTCTTCAGCATGTCGAGGCAGGACGTATCCATCGTGGATGTCCTCAACGACCTTTTCTGGCTCTCGTTCGAGGGGGTCACCAAGCCCTGAGCCACCGCGAAGATAATTCAGATACATATCATACTCATCGAATTCTTTCGGTGTGCTAATACCCTCTGGACGGCGGGTGATATCGGCCTTAACGTTAGACTCAAACTCCCCACTTTCGGGGTCCAGATCGGACTGTGGATAGTCCTCGCCATTTTCGAAGCGTTCTTTTAGATCAGTGTCCTTGGCATTGAGAATGTAACCTGAGGCAGCCGGATATCCGCCGAAGAGACCACTATCACTCGACATATAACCGTTCCCCATCTCATAAAGCAACCATCGGCTGACATCTTTGACTGTCCGCATCGACTCAAAGCCTGCGCCGCCGGTTCGTCGACCTGCGCCGCCAGTATTCGGTTTGACATTCCGCCCAAGGAACGGCAGCGGTTCGGTCATCTCCCAAACCTCGGCATCGCCGCTATCGCCCTCTGGATTCCAGATCGCAGCCGCGTGTGGCTCACCATCTTCGACGTAACGGGCTCCGGTCCCCTCACAGGCAGCTTCAAATGAATTTACGGCGTGGAGTTTGCCGAACTGATCGATGCCGCCACCCTGAAGCCAATTTGAGGTGTTTGCATTCCCGGAGTTAATTTCCTCGCGGAATCCACGAGAGAAGTATCCTCGTGAGAGATGTTGCCAAAGTGGCGCCCACGCAGACACGAGGAAGTGCCACGCGTACGCGTGTGCGGTTTCTGTATTCTGTGTATTTGCCCATGATCCCTCTGGGAGGTGGAAGTCACAGCTGTAGTATGCACCATCATTGACTAACTTATTCGGGATGACCGTCTGGGTAAGCATCACCCAAATTCCACCCTGGATAGCAGCAGGCGTACAATTATATGGATGCCAGCCCCACTTGTTTGCTCCCTCGAAGGATACCTGGAAGGACCCATCCTCACGAACGTGTAGCTCAGATGGAGCGTGCATAAGATGATTCTCGCTCGCGTATGGTCGTGAAAGATTATCCTGTCCCTCATACAGCGCATCGACGAAGGAAGCACCTCGATAGGTGCCTGGTAACATCGTCTTCTGGATACGACTGCGGAAGCCTCGGCGACCGTCCTCAATTGCCTCACGGGAGAGCTGTTTGAATTTCTCAATCCCATAATCATCAATCAGGTCATTTACTGCATTGCGAATCATCAGACAACCGGTCATCCGGGTTCGCTCGTCGAGTTTCAGGAAGTCTGGTGTTCTGGTTTTATCTGGGAAGTCATTTTTCCAGGAATTGTATATTTCAAAATCTTCGCCAATCTTTCGAGCGGTGTAATGAGCCCCATCACCGAATCGAGAGGCTTGAGAGACATTCATACTTCCAGGACCGACCGCTCCTGTATCGATGACGTGGTTGACACCACCAGCCCAAGCAATCAATTCGCCATCGTGGAAGATTGGGATGAGAGTCGCAATATCACAGGGGTGGACATTGCCTACGTGTGTGTCGTTATTAACGAAGATATCGCCGGGCTCGATCCCAGGACTTTCTTCATAATCGTGATTGATCATGTATTTGATTGCCTCACTCATCGTGTGAATATGCACGATGATGCCAGTCGAGATAGCAATCGAGTCTCCCTCTGGTGTGAATAATCCATAGCAGAGTTCACCCTCCTGTTCGACAATTGGGGTCGCAGCGACCTCTTTCGAGGTCTCGCGTGCGTTGACGAGTTCGCCACGCAGTTGTGCGAACATCTGCTCGTACTCGATCGGGTTCTCATCCTTCAACGAGAGTTTCTCGAATCCTGCATAATGACCTGTCTGATCGGTTTTCTCCTCGATATCTTCAAACTGCCCCCGAAGGCTCTGTCCATCCCAGCCGATGCCTTCATTATTTTGTAGTTTTGTCCTGACTTTCCGCTGTTCCTCTTGCATGAGGGGAAAGTTCTCTTCGCTGTGCTGTTCGTCTCCGGCTCCGTCTGACGGATGTTCTTCTGAACTCATATATGTCGTCTGATATCTTCATCTGTTTACAGCCAGATGAAGGCTGGTGCAGTGCACCTACCTCACTTCGGGATGGAATTTTATTTCCGCGATATCCCCGCAGTGTGATAGATGCATATCTACACAACAGGTATTTGATATGTACTGTAACGTGATATGAGGTCGCTGATTGCTGATTACTCTTCGCGCATGAGATGGTGGACGCGGTGCTTATCGAGTGATGTCTTGTAGTTTGGCGGAACGACGTATGTCGTTGCCTCACCTTCGAGAACCGCAGGACCGCTCAGTTCGTTACCCGGGTTAAGCGCGTGGAGGTCATAGACAGCCGTTTCGTCCCACTCACCATCCCAGTACGCCTCACGTGATCCCTTCATCGCGTCCGCAGGCGGTTCAGCTCCTATTACTTCTTCTGTTGGAATCTCTGGTTTGACCACATCACGAACGCCGCGGACAGACGCCTGCGTAATCGTATGTCCAAGCTCTGGAGAGCGTGCTTCCTCGGAGTACTGCCGTCGGTAGCCCTCTTCAAATGTGTCTATCAGCTCCGCTAGTTTTTCCGGTTCATCGACGCGAGAGACGGGCGAGCGAATATCGATACTGTTGAGTTGTCCTTGGTACTGTCCGAGGATGTTGTACTGGAACTCAACTTCATCCATTCCGATGTCACTTTTCTCAAACTCGTTTTCGACTTTCGCTTCGAGATTCTTCCAGACGTGGGTCAGCTCTTCTCCGGCAGTCCGAGCCGCATCGTCCATTGATAGGTCGGCGTCGATGTCGATACTCGTTGTCTGATCGTACCGATATTCGTAATCGGCTGCACCACAACCAAACGCGGAGAACCCAGCAGCCCACTCCGGGATTAGCACCTCATCAAAGTTGAGATTCTGCGTGTATCCAGCTGTGTGAACTGGTCCGCCTCCACCATAGGAAAGACACTTGAAATTCGATGGGGCGTAACCCTCACCAGTCACGACAGCCTCAAGATCGTTTTGTAATTTGTTTTCGAGGATCTTGATAACTCCTTCTGCGGCTTCATACACGCCCATATCCAATTTGTCTGCGACTTGTTCTTTGATGGCTTCCTCAGCGACCTCACGACTAATTGGCATGTCACCGCCAAGGAAGTTCTCTGGGTCAATCCAACCCAATGCAACATGACAATCTGTCACAGTTACCGTTTCAACATCGGTTTCAGTCGCGCAGACACCGACTTTGTCTCCTGCACTTTCTGGACCGAGTTCAATCTTATCGAATGTCGGATTGACGCGGACGTAACTACCGGTCCCCGACCCGACACTATCCATGTTGACCATTGGCAACGAGAGGAGGAGCCGAGCCATTTCTGGGCTATAATCGATCTTCCAATCGTTGTTGATGATAATCCCCATATCGAAGCTAGTCCCACCAATGTCAGTACAAACGAGATTTTCATACCCGAGTTCCCTTCCAAAGTAATTCGCTCCGATCATGCCACCAATCGGACCGGAGATGAGCGTCCGTGCAAGCTCATTCGCGTATATATCGATTGTTCCACCGTGACTCGCCATGACTCGCACGCCAACCTCACCTCCGTGCTCACTGACGGACTGTTGCACCTTTGTCAATTGTTGTCGTGAGGGCTCTGCGGCGAATGCTTCTGCGACGAGCGTATTCAACCGGGGGAGTTCTTTCAATGTGGGGTAATATTCACTCGAGAGCATGACCGTCGTGTCTGCGTCTCGTTTCTCAATGACCTCCTCGGCGACTTCTTTTGCTCGTTGCTCATGTTCATCTTCCTGATACGAGTGGAGGAACATAACCGCGATTTCATCGACACCCTGGTCAAGAAGGTCAGTCACACCCTCTCTGATGTCTTCTTCATACTGTTCAAGTGGAATCAACTCATTGCCTTTGACGTCGATTCGCTCTCGAACGCCTCTGATTCGTTTTCGTGGAATGAGCGGTTCCGGGTGTTTGTGCGTGTTCACGTGCAGGCGGTCTGAGTATGAGAATCCAGTATATGACTGCCGACCACGTCCCATTCTGAGCGTGTCCTCCATCCCGGCGGTGGTGAGAATACCAACGTCGACTTCACTTTCGCGCTCAACAAGTCGATTGAGCATCGCCGTCCCCGAATAGACGGTTGAGACAAGATCTGGAAAGGCATCGTCTACATCAAGCCCCCAAGAACCGAGTGCATCCTTCGACGATTTGATGAATCCTCTGGATTCATCCTCAGGAGTCGTCTTTGCCTTGCCGACTGTAAATTTCCCATTTTCGTCCATGAGAAACGTATCGGTCAATGTGCCTCCAGCGTCAATCGACAATGTCTCTGCTTTGTGCTCTGAGGGATCGTTGCCTGAGGTTGCCATCACCGAGAGTTACCCTGTTAAATCATTAGTGATTACGACGAAACCAAACAAATCGATATGTCAGGGTAAAAATCGTGGTGATATATGTTCTTCTTTAAATGCTTGAGTGTATATACTCAGATTATATTGTTTACTCAAAAGATAATAATTCGTAGTCACCGGATCTCTCCGTAGGAATTGACATTCTTCTCCGCGTGAAAGCGTCATCATGCTGGGCGTGATTGCCTATCATCGTCAGACTGACACGAATCGCTTTGTTCGCTGCCAATTCTTCGCTACATCAACGGCTGCTTATCAGTTCAAGCTCCAGCTTCAGCTTCAGATTATGGAATCACCAGATACACTGCAGGGTGGATTCGTTGAGAATTGTCGGATTCATCCTGCGGTACCGAGACCGCTGGTCTCAATCGCACACCAGCAATCATAGATTTCTGTCGACAACTGAAGTTACAGGCAATCTCCGTGTTCTTTATGATAAAAACGAATGAGTGAGGCGAGAATATGACGATGATGATGATGTTATTGTCATCATTTCGCGGGTGGCTACTGTTGATCACTCACAGAGTCATGAACCAACACCGAATGGATTGGTTCAAACAGTGGACGGACGGGTTTCGTACTCCAACGCCTCAAGGGACATAATCTGCTCACCGAAGGTGAGATTTCCCGACAGTCGCTGATGAAGTAATAATGATTGCATCAACTCGTCAACCTGGGCTTTACCAGCACTCGTCCGATTGAGAATACCGAGACATATTCGATCAGCGTTGACTTCTATCGCGAACTCAATCAGATTTGTGGCAGTATCCTCCTCCGGCAGTGTGTGTATCTCGTAGGAAACATCGCAGTCACTCGTAGAGATTGTCTCCTGAAGCGAGGAGTCAAAATCGGGAGCAGATGGTAATTGCAGCAAATGAACATCCTCACCCGTATCAACAATCGACTCAAACACTTCTGTAATAAACCGCTGATTGTCAGCTGATTTGATCAGGAGGATAGTTGTCATGTTCGTGGTCCAAAAAGTAACGCACATAAGGCGTGTTCAGCTCCCCGGAGGCGTTCACTCAGCGTCGACCGGCTAATATCGAGTTCGTCTGCAATCTCCTTTGCATTCACTTCCTGTGGGATTGTGAAATACCCCATTCGATAAGCAGTTTCTAAAACCGTTAGCTGCTTTTGTGACAACTTGCCGGACATAGTTTGCTTGACTTTGTTCGCGCCGAGAGGAAATCCAATACTGTCAGTCTGTGTTGTCCCGACTAACTTAATTTCACCGAATTTTTCTTCAATCGTTCCAGCAACTGTCTTGAGATGATTCCAATCACGCATCGACGCAATGATCTCTATATGTGAGTGTTTGCCGATAATTCTGTGAGGGATTGTCTCATTCGTTGTTAACGATATGAGAACTGGTGCGTTTGAAGTCTCAGTTAGCACGCCAAGATGGTACGCGTACCCTTCGGTCTCTGTCTGCGATATATCAATAACCTGTATATTCGACAACTTGTTTAAGATAGTCTCTGCAGAAACAGCTGAATCACACTGAATCGTCAAAGAGAGAATCACAGCATTATCCGCCACAGGCAGTGCATTGTCAATTTCGACATTCCGAATTTGATCGTCAATGGCAAGCACCGTCGATGAGATCCCTGCAAGGGGCATTTCAAATTTGATCCTAAGCATCACTGGGGGGTTGTATTGTACTTTTGAACTACCTATGCAATCTTCTGTGTCCCTGCAGTAGTCTTTTCTCGGGGTATATTGACTGTTATTCTCAACTCAATTAATGCGACCACGACAATGATAGGGTAGATATGTATTTATTTAACTCTTGTATATGAGTGTCTCAGCGACTTTCTTCATTGGATCTGGTGGCGTTGATTCGCCAGGGCGGTCGCCGAGTTGCGAGCGACAGGACCCACTGTACGCGGTGACGAGTGTGACATTGCTTTCGCCGACCTGATCAAAGAGGATCTGACCAATAGCTCTTGAGAGATCATAGTGCTCCGCCTCGTACTCGAAGGATCCAGCCATATCACAACAACGTAAATTGAGCGGAGCAGCCTCATAGCCGGCATACCAAAACACACCAACGGCATGGTGGTCTCTATTCTGCCTTCTGGTTGCAGTGAGCATGATATATTCCACCTACATGTCTCTACTGACCGCTTTGCGGATGGTGTCCTCGGTGACGTTCAGGGTAAGTCGGTACTCGCTCGAATGTGTTCCCTCGTCACCCTGGGTCGGATCGAGTTTCGAGGACCCGGTGGTGAACGCCTCTACCAGTTTCTCCCGCCCTTCAAGATCGATATCGAGAATATCGGTGAGATAGACGATGCGTTTATGCCAGCACCGTTCCCCAGGTCCAGCAGCTGCTCGGACAGTGTCTCCTCATCAAGGTCGGTGGCGTTAGCCAGTCCTTTCGTCAACTCGAGGATCCCATCACAGTACTCGGGATGATCCGCATAGTCGACCAGGGTCTTTTCGACGGTGACGATGTTCACCGTCCGGGCGTCGATGGCCATCGACTCGAACCCGAAAAAACTTCGCGTCCGTCACCGTCACGAAGGTATAGGTCACCCCGTGGATCTCACGGTTCGGGACCTAGTCCGTCGTCGGGACCTGCTCAGTCAAGACATGGTAGCTGAGCGCACTCCAGTATGGGATATACATCGGCTCGGCGAGGTGGGACGCGATCACGAACTCGTGTTCCGTATACTCCCCCGTCTCGCCAGCGGCTAAAGGAACGATGAGGTACGTCTCAGTTGTCAATCGGTCTAGCCACCTCTTGTGAATCAGGTTGTTCGCGATCTTTTTCGCCTCGTTGTACGAGACCTCGACCACGTCCTGGATGTCCTCGATGGTAATGATGGTCCAGTTCTGACTCGCTAACCGTGTCAGAGCAAGGCTTCCCGCTTCGAGAGTCCCTGTTTATACTTTCTATCGAATTCGTCCCCATAATCGACACCAAATCAATACAAAGTATACAATTGAGGGCATTTAGAAAGGTTGCCGTCATCCAAAGGCGGTGCGTTTTCAAAGTATCTATGCCCGAAAACGACCGCCTCACCGGCTGTTTAGACGATATCAACTTAGACCTTGTGGAGCGAGAGGCAACACCGCGGCTGTTGATGAAGCTCAGTATTCAATTTCATTTAGCTGGCTTATCTCTTTCGAATACTGTCTCGTTTCTTGAGGTATTCGGTGTTGATCGGGTCCGCTCTACCGTTCATAACTGGGTTCACAAGGCCGATCTACAGCCGGAATCTGGTCGGTGCCCGAATCACATAGCGGTCGATGAAACGGTGATTCAGCTTGACGGTGAACAGTATTGGCTGTACGCTGGTGTCGATCCTAAATCAAACGATTTACTCCATACACAGCTTGAACCAACGACAAATAATGCTCTCGGAGATCGGTTCTTCGCTACTCTCCGCGACAAACATGATCTCGATGACGCAACTGTTCTCGTTGATGGATCAGCGTCACTTCAGCGGGCCTGTCGCAAACATGACCTCGATTTCAGATACGAACGACATGGAAATCGGAACAGCGTCGAACGTGTATTTCGTGAAGTAAAACGAAGAACTACCAGTTTCTCAAACTGTTTTAGCAACGCTGAAGCAGAAACTGCTAACGAGTGGCTCAGATCGTTCGCGTTCGCATGGCATCAGCTTATGTGAACACGAACCATGCCTGACTGTTCTCCAGAATCGAATGACGGAGCCGCGCTCTTGTCCTTACCAAGGACTTGGTTTGCCGAGGAGGTCTTCACCCTGAAAGCGGCTACTTTTGCCAAAAAACCCACTTTGCGTGCTTCTTGTCCCTCTACTAGCAACGCTACTAAAAAAATCGGGTGTTCGACCCCGTATACTGTCTGTGGGCATCGAAAATCGATAAAAAAGCTTGGGTGAGCGTTACCGCACCCGCCACATCAGAATCATGTGGGGTTCGAGTAGTTCAGCTGAATGGCACATTTCATCGAGTCGGGCAAACGTGACGAGAGAACTCAGTCCTGCCGTTGGACGATACACAAATTGACGAGCAATCCGAGGATGCTCAAGAACCCAAGACGACACCACGGAGTTGCGGATTGGAGAACTCCCGTTTCTCCGAATCGGAATACACGTAGTACCCGACAGTCAGCCAAAATAGGAGCAGATACAGGCCGATGCAAACCAGCAGACCATTGCACGCGGTCAAGAGACTTATCTCGTTCTCACCTCATCGATACGGGGAACCATATCAAGAATATCCGTCAGGCAGTGAAAAATATCTGCCGGCGTATTTTCAATCACTTAGTCGTCATCAGCGGTGTACGCGCCGCCCCGACGCTTGATACGTGCGACGACGAGCCGCCCGTCGTCCTGTCGGAAGCTTACCGAGAGCCGAAACTCCCCGACGCGTATCTTCTTGTACGGGCTGTTCTGGAGCGGTTCGCCGTAGTCTGGCGGGTCGCGCCACGGCGAGGAGACGATTTCATCGAGCTTGTCGAGTATCCGGTCTTGCTCGGCGGGGGACAGTCCATCGAGGTCGTCTTCGGCCGTTGAGGAGAGTTCCCACGTCCACCCGTCGTCACTCATCGCTCGCGCCGAACCGCTCGCGGGCCTCCTCGGCGCTCGTCGTTCGTCCCTCGCGGATGTCTTCCTCGGCTTCGAGGAGCGCAACGAGTTCGTCGCGGTCGAACGTCGGGAACTCGACGGCGTCCCGAAGCGTGTACCGGATGAACTCGCTCCGACTGTTGAATCCGCGCCCTTGCCACGTATCGTCTATCTGTTCGAGGAACGACTCGGTGAGTTTGAAATTCACCGTGGCGATGTCGTTCCCATCGTCGTCGTTTGTGGCCGCTTCAGACATATAGATGTAATACACTGGTCTTACGAATAGCTGTTTCGGCGGAGGCTCACTCATTGCGTAACCGACGTGGATAGCCGCATCGAGGAGTAGTTCTATCACATTCCTGACCACGGTTCATCGTCTGTCCTGTGAGCGTTGATTAGCGAAGTCCGGGGTGTCGCTTGAGACACCTCGATATAGTCATCATCAAACCACTTCGAGAACAGCAAATCTTCAACTACGCAGAAGCAATCGCCCACCGCAGATTCAACTCCTAGAGCCACAGCTTCCAAACCTCAGTCCCCGAACTCGTAGCCCTCCTATCACTATTGAGAATCTTAACCGAGACCTACCACCGACCACCTATGTTAGTATAATACTACACACGGGTGATCAAAATGAGACAAAACAGCGCCGTGAGGAAGGAAGGTGCACTTCTAAGAGGAATACTACAGATTAGTTAGTCATCATAAAATCAATCAAAGTGCTCGATGCTGCCACACTCTCTGGGTCGCGGAGTACAAGATCAGCAGAGTGCTATCCGAGGTCGCTCGGCGAAGTGAATCTGAGGTCGTGATAAAGAGCTGGCGTATTAGTTCAGCGTGTCATAGAATCATTCTCAACTGAGGACAGACGTGTCGATTGAGTAGTAAGATATCCACCAGATTGGAATGATATCCATACTGGTATGCGAGGTACACAGCGCGCACCTCGCACGGAATGTCTACCGATTCGACCAGATCGGTCAGTTGTGCGGGCGAATTTATGTGTGTAGGTTGTGTGGCATTTCTTGTATGCCTGAAGAAGTTCTGTTCAAATCAGAGAGCAAGCAGAGTCGAGAAGAGATTGCATCGTATCTTCGGCAAGTCGCAGATAATCTCGACAGTGAGGCTGCTATCAACCTGAAAGCAGGCTCCGAGTCTGTAACGTTGACTCCCCCTTCCCGACCCACCTTCGAAGTCAAAGCTGAACGCGAAGGACCGGCTGGCAACATGACTGAACGAAGTGTTGAGTTTGAGCTTGAGTGGGACGAGAACGATGGTGAGGAGGGTGGCGAAGGTAGTCAATTAGAAATTGAGTAGCTACTCTGGACGGACGCTGAGCAGTTGATCCAAGAGAACTTGCCTCAAACAGACGGAGCCGCTGTGGTGAACTCACGCTTTGTATCGGGCACTCGGCTACCTATCAGTTCATAGATGTAATAAATCGACGGATGATGAGTGCGGCGCACTTGGTCAGCCACCTCGTTAATCGATAGTCGAAGACAGATGTGACCAGTGCTGGAAAGAGTGTGTCTCACCGTGAATGGGCGCGTGTTGATTTATACCGGATACTCAGAAATAGTTTAATTGGTTATATTGAATTACATATGATGTCCGATTTGGTCCCCAAGAGTCCCCGACCACGGGCTATTGTTGCGTTAATCAGTACAATGCTCGGTATGTGGGTAATAGCAGAATTTTTTATGCCCATATACGACCTGCTTGGTATTATTGCTATTTTAATTTCAGTATACCTCGTTTACACACTCGACCAGCAATCAGAGGCCGACAACGCAGATCCAGTTGATTCTGAACTGCACAGCAGTTCGAGCCCGATTGAGACCCTCCGCCAACGGTATGCGGCGGAGGATATTTCTCACACAGAGTTTGAACGCAAGCTGGAGCGACTGCTCGAAACCGACGATATCTCTCAGACTGACCAGCCAATGTCACTGCTACAAAATAATAAAGACACATCGCACTTGGACACTGAGTCATCATCTGGACTACCCGAAGACGAAAGCTACTGAACGAATTCTCACCAAGGGGATAGCAGTCACGCAGTATAGAAGCTCTGTATCTTGTATGCGACTCCTAACGATACTTGGATAGATGTGCCGTGGCAGGCTTTCTATGACACGGTTTATTAGTTATTCATTGAATCGGTGGCGAAAGTTAGGTGATTGAGATCTATCTTGAGTTATTAGCATCACATTGATGACATACTCATCTGAATGCCACCACGACCGGATCCACATACACAAAAGTCCGATTCATACAATAGAGACGCTACGATGTCTGTGATGGCATTCAGGGTATTATCATAAGTGGAATCTTGAGTTATCTTCACTCACAATTTGGAATGAGTCCAGCCGCCTCAATATTAATCCTCCTAAGAGTGTAATTCCGTTTTTTCCTACAATATGCTTCTACATTCGATAATGTGGCTATCTGAATGTCAAGGTTCTTTCAGTTATTCGACCCTGTGACGCTTCGTTACGGCGTTTGAAAAGAATATATTTATCTAAATCCTTTGTTTCTCGTTATTCTCCTCCGTGGGTAGGAGTCATGATCTGAAGACCACTACGATAAAACACTCACCGTTTGTGGTGGCATGTTAGTTCAGAGGTCTTCATATTCGGCTGGTTCTTATGCAGCAATCTGTTTTTTATTTTATTCAATTATTATATAAACTATTAATCGGTTAGTCTCAGAAACTGTGATTTTCTCGCTGAATATGTTGTCCGTATTTATCCGCTACATACAGACGGTGTGTCGTTCTATTCATTTCTCGATAATCGTTCTCTTTCGAGAAGAGACGCTTCCAGAACTCTGTCACCACGATGTGTGGTGTGCACAGCGCAATTGATGTCGACCCATATCTGATGACGTTATCATTATGATGAAAATCGGTGAGGATTGAGTGTTCATTTATTTCTCCGATAAATATGGTTCCGTAGACACCTCGGTGTCATCATTCGGATCCACGTCTGATTTACTAAATCTAGGATTTTCCTCAGATAGCGTCCCTACATCGACGTACTCAGCCGTCTTTCGAGTAACTTTGAAATCACTTACCGGACGCAAGAATCCCCAAAGCGCTCCAACTGCGTGGAGTACGACAGTGAGCGGAGTCATCACGAGATGCAGTAGCCAGGCCTCCGGACGTGTTCGACACTGCGACATTCCAGCGATCGTATACACAAATACGATCCCGAATAGTCCGACTGAGACAATCGAATAAAGACCATTCTGTAGGACTATCCCGGGGTAGAGAAACACCAATGCTGATAACAGTGGAATCACCGGGGAGAGCGCCCACGTAATGATACGTGGAACACAATCGGA
>KB659972.1_pt431 | contig 23152 bp, 23 predicted proteins | sample 558768 | NCBI scaffold set KB644980.1 | reverse complement strand
CGAGGCGGTGGACGAACACGTCGACTTCCAGGTGGTGTTCCGGATGTGGTCGGCAACTTCGCCGCGACGCTCACCGGCCACCCGAACGCTGTTCTCGAACTGCACGGGACCGACGGACTCGTCAGACTCCGCGACGCGTTCCAGCCCCGGCGCGAGCGGACACTCGTCGTCGAGACCGACACCGGTCGCGCTGTCTTCGAGGACCTCGGCCGTGACGAGACCCGCGAGGAGTTCGATTACTTCGCCCACTGCCTGCTGACCGACCGCCGGCCCGAACCCGACGGACGGGACGGACTCGTCGACGTTGAGGCGATGCTGGCGGTCTACGAGTCCGCCCGGTCAGGCGAGCGCGTCGCGCTCTGAGCAGCCGAAGCTGTGGCCCCCGGGCAAAGCACACAGACAAGTCGTGTCCGGAGTCAGATACGTGCGTTCTGTTCGAGTGTCGCGCGGAGACGCTCCTTCGAGGGGTCACGCTCCGTCTGCAGTTCACCGTAGATTGTTTCGAGATTACGGATAGTGCGGCCGACGGAGTACTGCTCGACGGCCTGGCGCGTGTTCCAACTGTTGTCGAGACAGCGGTCGATGGCGTCGACCATCGAGTTCAGGTCACGGTGCTCGAACCGGGCGCCGTTCTGTGAGCCGATTGTCTCCGTGAACGGTGAGACGTCTGCGGCAGCGACCGGGGTGCCACAGGCGTTTGCTTCGAGCGTCGACAGCCCGAGAGTGTCGGCTGTCGAGGCGGTCACGAACGCATCGAGCGTGGAGTAAAACCCGGGGAGTTGTTTTCGCGGGAGGAAATCCCGGAACACCACGTTGTCCGGGGCCCGCCGCTTGAGATCCGCGCGACACGGCCCCTCGCCGACAACGACGAAGTCACAGCCAGACAGCCGCTCGGCGAGACGGAGAATCTCCCCCACGTTTTTCTCCATGCTGATCCGGCCGCTGTAGCCGATGAGTGTCTGTCCCGGCTCCGAGGAGTGGGTCCGGGGTCTGAAAAACTCGAGGTCGACACCGACCGGTAGTCTGACCGACTCGACATCACGGCTCATCTGGTCTGTCGAGGTAGTGACGGTGTCGAACCGGTCGAGGATGTTGTTCTCGATGGGGACGTACGCCCGTTTCAGCAGTTCGGCCACCCGGCGCGACCGGATGCTCTGGTGGAAGTACTCCTCGATCGGAGTGTGGTGTGTGTACACCGACGGGACATCGCGCTTGCGAGCGTAGTACAACCCGAGCAGACCCCCCATCGCGGGACCGTGTGCGTGGACGATGTCGAACTCGGGGAGTTTCGAGGGGCGCCGCGCCAGACCGATGCGGTAACCCGAATAAAAGGGGTTGGGGAACGACTTTATCGGTATCTCCCGGGCGGCAGGCCGATAGTCCCCGTCAGGGTAGACGATCCACACCTCGTGCCCTGCCTGTTCGAGACGGTTTCGCCAGAGCCTGAGTGTGTACGTTACACCGTCGATTGTTGGAAAGTAACTGTCGGTGAAAAACCCTATTTTCATCTGTTGTGAGCGCGGACGCCCACGGTCGCCGTGAGCGTGAGCGTGTCGGACACGCCCCCGACCTCCGCGCACTGGCCGGTTTCTCTGTTCAAAACGGTACGTTCCTGCGGTGTGTGCCGTGCTTCGGCCGGCATCACGCACCAACCTCCGTGTAACAGTCCACGAGCTCGTCCGCGACGTTCGACAGCGCGAACTCCCTGCCGAGCGCCGCCGCGTTCTCGCCGAGACGCCGCCTGAGGCTGTCATCGCGCAACTGCCCGAGTGCGTCTCGGAAGTCGTCGGTGGCCTTTAGACAGTGTGTGCCGTCCTCAAGCCAGTCGAAGGTGGGGATATCCCGCACCACGACGGGTGTTTCGGTGACCATCGCCTCCAGCAGGGCGATCCCCTCGTTCTCCTCGTGTGTGGGGAAAAAGAAGATGTCGCCGGCCCCGTAGGCCCCGCGGATGTCGTCGACGTAGCCTGTGAACGTGCAGTTCGGAGGTGCGGAGTCGATCAACTGCTTCGTCGGTCGACCCTTTAGCGAGCGGTTGATCGGTCCGAACCAGGCGAAATCGATATCGGGCATCGCTCGCGCGGTTTCGACGAACGTCTCGAGGCCCTTTCGCTTGATGACGTGACCCACCACGAACACTACCGGCGGCGACAGGTCGTACCGCCGCAGATACGTCTCCCGGAGTGATTCGTGCCCTTCCAGTTTCCCCGCGTCGACACCGTTCGTGAGAACTCGCGTCTCGATGTCGGCGTAGGACTCGATAATGGACTCGTTGTACGTCGAGGGACAGACCAGCAGGTCCCCGAGACGGTACACACGGTCGAGGTACGGGCGGAGCGGACGGGCGAGCAGGTTCGTCAGCCGGAAGCTGTTGCCGAAATCCTCGGCGGTCACGTGCGTGTGGATCACCACCGGAATCCCGCGACTCGCTGCTCGCTTTGCACAGTATGCCGACCGTGGCCCCATCAGATTGAGGTGAACCAGGTCGACGTCGAGGCTCGGCTCAGTGGTGTACTCGATGCCCTGCCGGTCGAGCATCTGTCGCTGGTGTCGAACCGACTCCCGTATACCACCACTGACAATATCCTCGAATTCCAGATAGTGCGACACCCGCATCGATATCCGATACAATTACCACCGTCAATATAAGTCCACGGGTTCTGGTATCCGGATATCAGACAGAAATCAGATTCGCGCTCAGTTCGCGAGTTCGAGCCACGGCACCTCGACCAGCGGCGGTATGTGTGTCTCGATATGATGCTCCCAGATCCCCTGTTCGCCGAACGCCTCGCCGTGGTCTGCTGTGACCACCACATCACCCTCGAGATTGTCTATGAGGTCGGTGATGCTCTCGAGCGCGATGCGGAGATTCTCCTCGTGGTAGCTCATCACCGTTTCGCGTGTGCCGTTACTGAGCACGCTCGTGGGTTCGAGTTCGAGCATCAGCCCGGCTTTCATCGCGAGCGAACTCCGTTCGAGCGCCGACTCGATCACCGGCCGGAGCCGGTCTGTCGCCGACGACAGGAGCGAGGAGTCGCCGTCGGGTTCCGCTGTCTGCTCGCCCTGTTGTTTGATCCCCTCTCTGATGGTCGTCAGCTTCCCCCCGTCACCGTGTCCGAGAAACGGCGCGTGGGGCTGCATGTAGTGCAACACTGCCCGGTCGTGGTCGTCGACAGTCTCCTGATGGTTCAAAAACGACTCGGTCATGCTGTCCGGCGGGACCGTGCCCAACGAGTCGTCCCAGCCCTCCTGCCAGACGTCGATAGTCGTTCCGAGGTGCTCCGTTGCGGTCCACTCGTAGTCACAGCTCGCCCCCCACTTCAGCTCGTTCAGCGGGATACCCAGACTGTTGATAAACGGGTTCCCCGAAAAGTAGGTCATATCGAGTGGCCCCGTCAGCGTCCGGGTTGCCCACTCCGGTGTCGACGACCCGAGTGATCGGCGTTTCTCGAGTGTCCCATCGAGATACTCGTCGTACACATCGGCGAACACGTCGTATCGGCACGCGTCGAGCACGATCGCGTAGTCCCAGTCGGACTCGACGAACTGCTGGTCTCTCATTGGTGACTGTTCACGGCATGCCCAAATATCGCTGTTGGTTTCGCGTCTGCTGACAGGGCAGGCGGTGTTCCACCGGATGAGTAGACGCGTGTGGACGATAGAGACCACCGCCCGGGTCTGACGAGGTTGCTCGTCTGTGCTCGGCTACGGTGTCGACCCGGTTGCGCTCCTGTCGCCACCGGAACCGGTCCAGACGATGTCGGGTTCGAGCGCCGGGTCCCTGATGCCGCCGGGTGTCACCTTGTCACCTGCTCTCAGCCTCGCGGGATATCTTGCCTCTCTCGATCTCACGCCGCAGGTGTCGGTGACGCCCTCTGTGGTATTGTCTCGTTCGTCTGTACAGTCGAGCGGGCGAACGTGGCGATTACCGCCAGGACCGTGATCATCAGAGTCACCCCGATGACTGGAGTAATCGCTGTCACTCGCGAGTCTGTGTCACTCACCGCAACTGTGGAGATGAGTCGGTGGTAGGTCCTCTGACCCGCTCTGATTGTCTCGATAGTGTGGTCCCCTGCCGAGTGGTCGTGTACACTCGTCGGTTACAGGATATCACTGCTCAGGGTGTGGCTGTTGGTATATATGAGAGATAGATTGGGAAATTGGTTGATCGGTTACGCGTCGGGACCTTTGCGACTGGAGATGATGCTGGAATCGCTTCCGCCCTCGGGGGTGAAGACAACATCCAGGTCAAAAGCCCGGTCGATACCACCGTTACCAGTGAGTGTCACACGATCACCTGTATTAAACACGGAATCGGGATTGGAGCTAGAGACATGGGCCCATGTGTCATCTTTACTCTCTAACTCTCAGGTACAGTCCTCGACGTAATCACCCGACAGCAGTCGAATTCTGACACGAGAGACGGCTCGGTGCGCGCTGCGCCCTCCCGCCACAGCACAACCGCGATTGTGTGGTCTGCTCGCGCCCGCGAAGACAAAAATTCACTCCTGATATCTACAGGAGATCGGCCGTTGGAGACGGAGAGGTGACGCGACAGTCGGTGTGTGGTCCCGGGGCACACCGGAACCTCTATGCGCTCGCCGGACGCGTGTACGCGTATGAAAATCGCTGGGATGGCGAGCAATCGCGGGCGCAATCTCACGGCAATCGCCGACCGGGCACCCGGTGGCGCGGACCTGTCGGTGGTGCTCACGAACACCGACGACGCGCCGGTGCTGTCGGCGGCGGTTGACAGGGCGATTCCGACCGAGACCGTTTTCCGGCGGGACAGTGAGTCGCGGCGGGACCACGAGCACCGTGTGCTCGACGCGCTCGACGACCACGAGTTCGACCTCGTCTGTCTGGACGGGTACATGCGGATCCTCTCGGATGCGTTCCTCGAACGCGCTCCGACGACGCTGAACGTTCACCCCTCGCTGTTGCCCGCGTTCCCGGGGACCGACGCCTGGGGGGATGCACTCGCGGCCGGTGTCTCGGTCACCGGCTGTACGGTCCACGTTGTCACCGATGCCACCGACGAGGACGGCGCTGTCATCGACTCCGAGATAGACAGCGGGCCGATCGTGACACAGGAACCGGTGCCGGTCTACGAGGACGACAGCCGCGAGCAACTCAAACAGCGCGTGCTCCAGGAAGGGGAGAGTCGCGCCTACCCACGTGCGGTCCGCTGGTTCGCCGAGGACAGGGTGAGCGTCGACCGCGAGGCCGGAACCGTCGCGGTGGCCGGCGACACCGGCGGGCGATTTCCCGAGCGCCGGGTCGTCGCGAGCGAGCACAGCCGCGACCTGCGCTACGGCGAGAACCCACACCAGAACGCCGCACTGTACGCCGACCCGACCGACGAACCGGGTGTCGTCACCGCCCCGCAGTTGAACGAGGGCGCAAAGGGGATGTCCTACAACAACTACAACGACGCCGACGCGGCGCTCGCACTCGTCCGGGAGTTCGCCGACCCGGCGGCGGCGGTCATCAAACACACGAACCCCGCGGGCTGTGCGACCGCCGACTCGCTCGCCGGGGCCTACGACCGGGCGCTCTCGACAGACCCGATGAGCGCCTTTGGCGGTATCGTCGCGCTCAACCGTGAGTGTGACACTTCTACCGCCGAGGCGGTCGTCGACTCGTTCAAGGAGGTGGTGCTCGCGCCGGGCTACACCGACGACGCGCTCGACGTGCTCTTTCGGAAGGAGAACCTCCGGGTACTCGATGTCGGGTCGTTCGACCGGCGACCGGACCACGGGGGGTCACCGCTGGTCGAGACCGGCCTCACCGGGGGGCGACTCCTCCAGGGGCGTGACGACCAGCGACTCACACGGGAGGACCTCGAGGTGGTCACCGAACGGGAGCCGACCGACGAGCAGGTCGAGGCGATGCGCTTTGGGTGGCAGACGCTCAAACACGTCAAATCGAACGGTATCCTCTTTGCAAAGGGTACAGAGACCGTCGGGGTCGGGATGGGGCAGGTCTCCCGCGTCGACGCGGTGCGACTGGCCGCGATGAAGGCCGACGAACACGCCGAGGGGAAAGACGCCGACGGTGCGGTGATGGCCTCGGACGCCTTCTTCCCGTTCCCCGACGGTGTCGAATACGCCGCCGAGGCCGGCATCGAGGCGGTTGTCCAACCCGGCGGGTCGAAAAACGACGACGCCGTCATCGAGGCCGCCGACGAACTGGGGTTAGCGATGGTGCTGACCGGCCAGCGGGCGTTTCGACACGACTGATACCCCCTGACAGACAACGCCCGGACCGTCACCCGTGGTGTGAACCCCGTGTCTCACGGCATGAGACACACCACCTGATTCAATCCTGTTGCACCAAGACCAGCAGGTATGACGCCATCGCTCCGACGCAGAGAACTGCTCGCAGGCTGTGCCGGCGCCGCAACTCTCGCTCTCGCGGGCTGTATCTCCTCGGAGTCACTCGACGCGGGTGAGTCTGTCCCCCTCGAGGCAGACGCCGCCGCGGTGGATGCCGTCAGCGTCACGACCGAGAACGGCGACATCGACACACGTGGCGAATCGACCGAGACAGTCGATATCGACGCCCGCAAGCGGGCCGCCGGCGAGGGCGACCTCGAGGATGTGACTGTCGAGACCGAGCAACGCGGCGGCGAACTGTCGCTCGAGTCCGAGGTCGACAGTGACGGTGGACTACTCTCGGGGTTCGATCCGACGCCGAGGCTCACAGTCGACCTCGTCGTCCCGGGGAGTGGAACCGAGACAGAGACACCCGACCGTCTGGAGTGGGTCACGACGAACGGGGATATCACCGCAGAGTCGGTCGGCGGCGAGGTGACCGCCGAGGCGACAAACGGCGATGTCGAACTCGACCGTCTCACCGCTGCGAGTGTGACAGTCGACACCACGAACGGTGACGTGACCGTCGACATGGTCGACACCGCCGATGTGGTCGTCGACACCACGAACGGCGATGTCGAACTCAACGTGCCGTCGGAAGCAGAGCCCGAACTCGTGTTCGACACAACAAACGGTGGCGTGACCGTCGAGGGACTGGACGCCGAGAGGGTCGACACAGATGGCTCCACCGAGACGACAATCGGTGCCGGCACCCACCGCATCGAGGTGACGACGACGAACGGCGACCTCGATATCCGTGGCCGCGAGGCTTGATTTTTCACTGTGTTGAGGCGTGAGGATCCCTCCGCGAGTAATCCAACCGGGTACCCGGCCCCGTGTGCCGGGCGAGCAGACTGGACACGCGTGCCGTTCCGCGGGTCGCGTGACAGCGCGTGAACTGCCCGGCTACCGGAGTCGCTTCCGGAGGCAGGTCGCCGAGGCGGGGCAGTGTTCGGTGAACTCGGCCGTCCGGCGGATCTCAGGCGGGACACGCTCGCGTGCCGTCTCCTCGCAGCCACAGCGTCGAAAGAACACGGAGGCGGTCGTTGTCAGCAGATACAGCGTTTTCCCCTCTGTGCGCGCACGCTCCTCCAGGGCCGCGACCAGTCGAGTCCCGTAACCCCGGCCACGACGGGGTTCGGGCACCACGACCGACCGGAGGAGTCCGTGTGAACCGCGGCGCTCGATGCCGTCGATGCCGACGAGCGCTCCCCCGTCGGTGGCGTGATAAAACGACGCGGGCGTCGCGCCCAGGTCACCGTGGGGAAGATCGTTCGCCGCCAGCAACCGCTCGATGCGGTCCATCTCCCGCTCGTCTGCCGGTTGCAGTGTCACCGACGCTCGGGCCGCCTCGTCCGGTGTCTCGCCACCCGCCTCCGTGTGTCGTCTGCTCGATTTGTGTAGTTGCGCGTGCGCGGACTTCAGTGTGCATATCGGTGGTATCCCGATCTGACCACCGTCGACACCCGAGGCTTTATTATCCATCACGAATCATCTGAACAGTAAGTTCAGCGAGGAAGGGATGACAGGCTCGGACACGTTACCACAGAGCAGACTGGCGGTACCGGAGGGGATAGACGAGCGTGCGTTTTTTACCCTGTCGGACGGCACACCGACGCTGGTGGGGCACGCGGACCTGGAGGCGGCAGTTCCGAACGAGGAGAAGCCCGACCTGCAGGAGTTGGAGCGGTACTGGGTGAACAAGCCGTTTGCCTTCGTCGTGCTGTACCGGAACGTCACACAGCAGGAATACCGCTACTACCTGGTGGAGCCGTCGCTGAGTGACACCGAGCGTGCGCTGGTGGATTTCTTCGCGGACAAGCTCAAGCTCAGCATCGATTACGACACGGTGGCGACCGACGCCTCGCCGACCGACCGGGGTGAGGTGGTTCGCGACGAGACGCTCCGGCTGATGCACCGGTACAACCTGCTCTCTGGTGATCCGCCCGGGGGCAGGGGTGGTCTCGGGGGGCGCGCAAAGAGCTGGCTGATATCGCTCCTGCGCAGGCGCGCCGCGAGGCAAGCCCGCGGGAACGACACAGTCGACCCGATCCCGGTCGAGCGTGACCCCGAGACCGGCGAGCGCGGGTCACTAACCGACGACCAGGTCGAGACACTCGTCTACTATCTGGTGCGCAACTTCATCCGTTACGACCGCATCGACGGGCTGAAACACGACGTTCACGTCGAGGATATCTCCTGTGACGGCTACAACGAGCCCGTGTTCGTCTACCACAGCAGCTACGGGCAGGTGCTGACGAATGTCAGCTTCGGCGACGACGAACTCGACGAGTTCGTCATCGAACTGGCACAGCGCGCCCGGAAAGGGATAAGCAAGCGTCAGCCGAACGTCGACGCGACCCTCGAGGACGGTTCGCGCGCGCAGTTGACCCTCGGACAGGAGGTCAGCGACCGCGGAACGAACTTTACTATCCGGCAGTTCCGCGAGGTGCCGTTCACCCCTGTCGACCTCATCGCCTGGGAGACGTACTCGCTGTCACAGATGGTGTATCTCTGGCTCGCAATCGAGAGCGGTAAGAGCATGATCGTCGCAGGCGGCACCGCCTCCGGAAAGACCACGACGCTGAATGCGCTGTCGCTTTTCATCCCATCGGACAGGAAACTGGTCTCCATCGAGGACACCCGCGAGCTATTGATCCCCCAGCGCAACTGGGTCCCGACCACGACCCGCGAGCCGTTCCAGGCCGACGACGGCAGTGCGATAGACGAGTTCGACCTGCTCGAGGACGCACTGCGCAAGCGTCCGGACTACATCCTGATGGGTGAGGTCCGCGGCGAGGAGGGTCGAACGCTGTTTCAGGCGATGAACACCGGTCACACCGTCTGTACCACCTTCCACGCGAACTCCCCGAGAGAGGTGATCCGGCGGTTCACCTCGGAGCCGATCAGCGTCGCGAGTTCGATGTTCAGCGCGGTCGACATCGTCGCGACACAGACCTCGACAACGGTCGACGGCAGGCGGGTTCGCCGAGCAAAGAGCCTCGTCGAGATCGACGAGTACGACGCCGGACTCGACGAGTTCGTCGTCGACAGGACATACGACCGCGACAGCGTCGCCGACGAGATTCGGCCGACGACGACCGACCGAACAGACCTGATGGAGGAGGTCCGCCGTGACAACGGCTGGACACCAGAGGAGTTTCGCCGCGAGTGGCGCCGGCGTGAGGCGCTCCTCGCGTACCTCGTTCGCGAGGGTATCGACACGTACGCCGGCGTAGCCGCGACGATACAGGCGTACGTACACAGCCCCGACCTGACGATGTCGCTGGTCAGTCAGGACGAACTCGCCGCCCGTATCGACGAACTCACCACGATGCGGACGATCGATATCGATGTCGACGACGAGGTGGAGGAGCTCGTCCCGCGTCCGTCGCCGGATCCGACCCTCCTCGAGGAGGTCGAATCTGTTCTGGAGGACCGGGCTACCCTCCTCGAGGAGTACGATGACGGTGAGACCCGGGCATTCCGCGGGGACGTGACGGCGACGGGTGAATCAGACGACACCCGACAGTCCGGGGACGACACGACCGGTGGCTCCTCCGGGTTCCCGGGCAGGCCCGCAGCGGATGAGGGAGCCGATGCCGGGTCGATGTTCGAGTGGTTCCCGGCGGGGACACCTCGGGAGGAATCCGGGGACTCTGACAGGAACGGGTCGACACCGGGGACCGAGGGGCGCGACGGTGTCACGCGTGTCCCGTCTCCCGAACCGCCGACCGCGTCCGAGAACGGGGATACAGACGAGGAGGGTGACCGGACGTGACACTCGAACGACGCGACGACCCGACGCACGCGACCGGACAGGGGCGGTACGGCGAGGATATCACCGAGCAGGTCGCGGGGGGTGGGTATCACCAGCGTGTCGCGCTCGTGCTCTCGCAGGTCTTCCACCCGGTATATCGGTCGCTGTTCGCCGGGCGTGGTCACTTTGTGAGTCGGCTCGAGATGCGTCTCGCACAGGCGAAGCTATCGACACCAGTCGAAATCTACCTCTCGAACGCGCTCGCGCTGGGGACGCTGCTGGGAGGACTGTTCGGTAGCGGGGTCGGTGTGCTCGTGTTGACGATGTTCGGCCGGCCCGAACTGCCGGCGACACTCGCTCCACCGGACACCGGGTGGGGTGAGGCGCTCGGACTCGTGCTGTCGACACTCGGTCACGGCCTGTTCGTCGGGTCCTGGCTCGCACTGTTTGCCGTGCTCGGCCTGTTCGTGGGGCTTCTCGTCGCCATCTACTACCCGGCGGCGCCGATCTACCAGCGCCGCCGCGAGATCGACCTCGTGATGCCCGATGTCGTGGGATTCATGTACTCGCTGTCGGTCGGCGGGATGGACACGCTCGATATCTTCACTGCCGTTGCCGAGTCCGAGGACACTACGGCGAGGCCGCGTCGAGTTCCAACAGCTCACCCACGAGACGGAGTACTTCAACGTCGACTATCAGACTGCCGTCGAGAACGTCGCTCGGACGACCCCGAGCGAGGACCTCTCGACGTTCCTGATAGATATGCTCTCCGTGGTGAACAGCGGCGGCGACCTGACGAGTTTCCTCGAGACAGAGACCGAACACCAGATAGAACAGCGCCGGCGGAAACAGGAGGACCTGCTCAACACGCTGGAGGTGTTCGGAGAGGTGTACATCTCGCTGACGGTACTCCCGCTCATCCTGATAGTCGTGCTCGTCATCACGTCGCTCCTGGGCAGCGAGCAACTGCTCATGTTGCTGGTGACAGTCTACGTCGTCCTGCCGGCGTTGAACGGCCTGTACTTTCTGGCGGTGAGTGTAACGATGCAGGACGAGGCTGGAACCGGTCGTCTCGACCCGGGCGAGCGTGCGGTGACCGGGGTCACACGGGAGGGGTCGGTTCGCGATCTGGGTGTCGTCGACGCGCACGTCGAGACCCGGCCCAGGGAGCGACTCCTGCACCGTATCCGGGCGGAGGAGCTTCGGCACCGCGTCTCACAGCTGCTGGCAAACCCACTTGCCGTCTTCCGGGCCTCACCGCGGTACACACTCGCGGTCACGGCCCCGCTCACGGCTGTCGTGCTCGTCGCGCTGGTCCTGCAGGGGGTGGCCGAACCGAGCGCGGCGGCGATGCGACAGCAGACGCTCACACAGTCGTTTGTCTGGTTCGGGCTCCCGTTTCTGCTGGTAGCGACGCCGCTCGCCGTCTTCCACGAGTGGCGCGAACGCACCATCGCATCGGTCACCGACACGCTCACCTCGGACCTTCGGAAACTCGCCAACGCCAACGCGACCGGTCAGCCGTTGCTCGAGGCGGTCCGCATCACCGGTGAGGAGAACACCAGCCGTCTCGGCCGGGAGCTGACGGGTATGTACAAACGGGTCACGTTCGGCAGTTCACTCGGTGCCGTTCTCGTCGAGTTCAACAACAGATACCGCATCCCCAGACTGGCCCGGTCGGTCAAACTCGTCCAGAAGGCCCAGGAGACGAGCGATCAGATAACAGACGTTCTGACGACGGCGGCGAACCTCTCGGAGATCCAGGACGACCTGGAGCGCGAGAAGCGCACCCGCACGCGGATGCAGGTGGTCATCATCGCAATCAGTTTTGTCGTGTTCGTGGCGGTGTTGCTCATGCTCGAGAAGTTCTTTATCGACACCATCGTCGGGGTGCTCGGCGAGACGCCGGACGCCGCGTTCGCGGACTTTGGAGACCTCAATCCGTCGTTGCTCTCGATGCTGTACCTGCACGCCGCGCTCATCCAGGGCTGCTGTGCGGGTGTGATCTGTGGGTACGTCCAGACCGGCCGGGCATACGCCGGGCTGAAGTACGCCATCGGCTTTGTCGTTATCACGTTCCTGGCCTGGGTGCTTGCCGGTTTCCTCGTCTGACAATGAGACAGAAAAACACACAGAGCGGACTGGAGTCGACTGGCGGCCCGTCACAGCGCGACCGTGGGCAGGCCGAGCAGATCGACTTCCTCAACGGGATCATAATCCTGTTGTTCGGTGTCGGACTGTTTTTCGCCGGTGGGAGTGTCCTGTTCAGCATCGGGGTCGACTCGAGTCCGGACCGCGAGGGTGCGGCGCTGAACGCAGACCAGCGACTCGTCGGCGACCTGCTGGTGACCGATATCCGGGACACCGAACTCAACCGGTCGTGTGCCGACGCGTACTTCAGCATGAACGAGAGCCGGGTCTGTACCCGTGCCAGTGGTGTGGTCAGCAACGCAACGACCGAACAACAGTGGCTCCGGCGGTCACTCGGGGTGGAGTCGGAGTTGCGCGTGAACGTCACCGTTGTCGACGACGGGAGTGTCGTCACGAACGCCACCGTCGAGTACGCCCTCGGTCCGTCACCACCGCCCGACGTGGCCGTGTTCGAGTCGAACCGGTTCGTCACGTTCGGCGATGGTGAGTACCAGACAGTGCTCGTGAGGGTGTGGTAGCCGTGTCCGGTCCGTCTCACCCGTCGACCGGCGGATACGACAGCCCCGACCAGGGCAGACAACTGCGGGACGACACCCGTGGAGTACAGTGGACACTGGAGGCGTTTCTGGCAGTGTTGCTGTTACTCGCCGCGCTGGTGGTCGTCGCGTCGGTGCTTCCGCTCGGCACACAGCAAGCCGATGCAGAACTCGCACAGACACAGCTACAGCAGGCCGGCGACGACGTGCTGGATCTCGCCGCCGCACAGGGTGATCTCACCGCGGCAGTGCTGTACTGGAACACCTCTGCCGGGGTGTTCATCGACGCCGAGGCCAGTTTCACCGGCCACCCACACTACGTGACCTTCGACGGGGCGGGGACCCACCCGCTTGCGGCGCTGTTGAACGACACGCTCGGCGAGCGCCCTGTCGCGTACAACATCCACATCGAGTACGAGAACGAGACGGGGCCGGGTGTCACCGAGCAACGGCCGGTCGTCTACCAGGGGCCGCCGGGTGGTGACAGCGTCACCGCGTCGACGACAGTGCTCCTCCAGGCAGACGACGTGCCACGGGTGAGCGCCGGGAACTGTACACTCGCCGAACTCGACAACAGCAGCGCGTGTGGCTCCGAGGTGTTCTACGCCCCAGGTGCAACCGGTGTCACCGCCACCTCGCGGTACACCACCGTACAGATACAGATCGAACTCTGGCGGGTGTGATATCATGACAGGAACAGAACCCACGGTGTCGGTTCAGACGAGGGGGTTGATGCCCGCGTGAGACTGTTCAACACACATCGAAGGGTGATAGCTGAGGTCAGAGAGCGTCTGCCGGCAGACGGGCGCGGTGTCTCGCACGTGCTGGGTGTGATACTCGTCCTCGCAATCGTGCTGACGGGTATCGTCTCCATCGTCGGGTTCGGTGTCACAGGTGTCTCCGACAGCACCACAGACATCTCGGACACCGCCGTCGAGCGGGACCTCACCGGGTTCGCACAGGCGGTCGACAGGGCGACCGTTCACAGTGACACCGCGGCGGGAACGACCACGGTGGACCTGTCGCTGACAGGGGTGACAGAGAGCCGCGAGTGGGTCGAAACGAGCGAGGACGCGGGCAGACTGTCACTCTCGACCCGCCGGGCGGACGGGTCAGAGACGCCCCTCCTGAACACGTCGCTCGGTCTCGTCGCCTACGAGAACCCGCGCTCGGAAAGCCGCATCGCCTACCAGTCGGGGTTAGTGCTGTCGGCACCCGACGCAACCGCGACCCCCGCCGTCATCCGGATGAACCAGTTCACCCACCGGACAGACGGCGGTGTCGAGTCGCTCACACTGCACGTTACCCGTGTCACCGGACAGATGCTCGTCGACCGTCGCCTCGACATCTCGGCCGGACCCGCCGAGAACCTCCATCCTGGGGTTCTGGTCGGTGCCGGGACCGGGACGCCGGCGGAGGAACTGGTGTTGCGCGTCGACTCGACGTACAGTGAGGGGTGGGAACTCGCACTCAGGGATCTCTTTCCCGCCGACACCGACTTTACCTACGTCGGGGAGACACTCGAGGTGGTCTACGAGATCCCCGAACAGGGGATGTTCCTCCACGCGTACCGCCACACCGTGACCGTCGGTGGGGAGTGACGGCACTATCCCCCGGTAGAATTTGCTGTCTGTGCTCCAACCGGAACCCCTCGGTCCGGATGCTGTGCGTGGCTCTCCTGTGTTCTGTTACCGACCAGGATTACGGTGTCTCTTGTGCCCGGAAGCGTACGGCGAGTACGGCCCGGTAGAGCGCGACACGGATGTGTGCGCCCGGATGACAACACCGGCGGGTAGCTGTCCTCCCACGGTCACGCTGGGGCGGTCACTCCTCGGAGAGTCGCGTCGAGAGTCGGTCGAACTTCTCCTGGATCGACTCCCCACGCTCCTCGCGTTCGCTGGTGTCCCCCTCGATGTGTTCCATCGAGACGAGGTCATCGTCGCGGACTGTCAGGGACATCCGTCCACCCTCGTCTCTGCTCTGTGCCGGCAACTCCGCTGCCGGCACCGTCACCTGTTCCACAACCTCGCCGTCCTCCTCGACGAGAACGACCGCCGTGGTGTCGTCGACGATTCTGTCGACCACACCGGTGAACGTTCCGTCCATCATCCCACCCCACCGACCGGAAGATGCTCATCTCCGACGAGCGCAGTCTGTCCGACCCGGCCGTTCGGGGGCTTCTCCGCCAGCAGATCCATCGGGTCCGTGGAGAACGACTCGGCAGGGCTGACCGTCACCTCGGCACCGTCGGTCGTCACGACAACGTCGCCGTGGACGCCGGTCCAGTACGTCTCGGCGCCGTGCTCGGCGAACCGCTCGAGCACCTCGCTGTGAGGGTGGCCGAACTGGCTGTCGTAGTCACTCGATATCACGGCTACCTCGGGGTCGACCGCGTCGAAAAACGACCCCGTCGAGGAGGTGCTGGAGCCGTGGTGCCCGGCCTGGTAGACATCGGCATCGAGCTGCTCGGCCCACTCACCGGAGAGCCGCGACTCCACCTCGCGCTCGGCGTCCCCGGTTAGTAGATAGCGCACGTCACCGAACTCGACAGCGAGCGCGACCGAGTTGTCGTGGAACTCCCCACCGTCACCGTCTGTCGGCGGATTGAGCACGAGCGCCTCGACGGCCTCCGAGTCGAGTGGGAGCTGGTCGCCCGCCTCGACGAGCAACAGCTCGTGACCGTAGCTGTCGACAGCGTCGAGGTAGTTCTCGTAGGTCTGTGTGTCGTGTGGCTGGCCGGAGTCGTACACCGCCCCGACACCGTCGCCCTCCTCCTCGAAGTACTCGATAACGGCGGCGTGTCCCCCGATGTGATCTGCGTGTGGGTGTGTTGCGACGAGGTGGTCGACTCGCTCGATACCTCGCTCCTCCAGGTAACTGATGACCTGCTCGCCGTCGGACTGCCAGCCCCCTGTGTCGACGAGCACGGTCTCCCCCTCCGGGGTAACTATGAGCGTCGAATCGGCCTGCCCGACATCGATGTAGTGGACCTCGAGTTCACCCGTGGAGGGACTCCCGGTGTCTGCCTGTGCAGGTGTGTCCGAACCACCGTCCTCGCCAGCGATACCGTCACCCGCGCCGAGACACCCCGAGAACGCGACGAGAAACACGCACACGGCCAGCAGTGTCCACCTTCGCATTGTAACCGATATCCCCTCGGCCGATATGTGTGTTCCGAACGAGCGAACCTCCTGGCACACTGTCACCCGACCGGTTCACACCGTCTAGCAGTGTCGTTGGTTTGTAGATTAGCTGCTCACCAACTGGTCGAGACACACGCCGGAAACGGCCGTCGTCGCTGTGTTCACCCGGCGCTCGCGCCGAACACGCTCTCCTCTCCATCGGGCTCTCACCGATATCGTGTCATACCAGACAGCCACACGATCCCGCACAAAAAACGGGTAACCACAGAGATACCCGGTGGACTGGGTCTCTCCGACCGTGTCGATACAGACGCCTCGAACGACGAACCGGTAAACAACAGGTCTCGACCGACGGAGGAAACACTCGCGGCTGGGGGCGGTCTCTGTTAATGTGACAGATGTCGAGGAGGCGGTCGAGGAGCAGGAGGACAGATATCGCGGCACGTCGCCAACGGCACCACGTCGGTATCGGCGAGGGGTGACGGTTATCGCCGCGGACGACGGACCGACACCAGAATCAGCCGAACAGCGGCAAGCGGGACACAGAGCAGATACGGTCAGTTGACGGGACACAGGACCGATACGGTTAGTCGGCGGGATTGGAGGTCGACTGTTCGACATCCATGTCGAGTGCGTCGGCGAGGTCGTACTCGTTACCGGTTAGTAAGAACAGCACGTCCTCGACCGGTTCGATCACCTCCGGCACCTCGCGCAACACCAGCCAGAGAATCAATATCATCGCCACCACCGACGCGCTCTGTGCGAGGATACGGTCGGCCCAGATGTACGATACCCGGAGTTCGTTGTCGAGACCGAACAGCATCATCGTCGCGTCCGGAAAGATATTCATAAACTGTTCACCGAAGTTCACACTTATAAACACGTTCCGGACGATGTTGAGGACGTAGATAACAGGCACGGCCACGGCGAGTCCGCGAAGTTTCCGCCGCAACGGGGCACGGACCGCCCCGATCAGGCCGATCATCACCGCCATACTCCCGAGACCGGTGCAGGCGATGATGATAGTGTAGGTGATAGTGCCACCGTCGCCCTGGAAGAACACGAACGTGTTCTCGAAGGCGAACTCCTTTGGACCCTCTGCGCCGAGTATCGAGCGGTCCACACCCACCTCAGAGAGCCGGGTCACGACCGGCGGGTCGTAGCCGAGCAGACCCATTGCCCATCCGGTGTGGTCGACGACTGTGAGTGTTAGCCACTCCCGGAGTGGTCTGATCGTTACGAACGGGGCGTACACCAGCCCCATCATACCCACCGCACGCGAGAGGGTGAAAAGCGAATCACGACCCTCGTAGAGGGTCTTGCCGACGAGCACCGACAGCGGGACGGCGACTGCTGCCCCCACACCGCGGATGATACTCTGGTCGACTGTGAACCACGGGTAGACGAGCGTGAGCCAGAACAGCGCGAACACCACCCACCCCCCGGCCAGCACCGGACGGGCGTACTCGCGGTTGTAGTACTCGAGAAGGATACCTGCCAGAAAGATCCCGAGTGCCAGCCAGCCGAGTGGTTCGGCAAACTCTCCGAGAGCCTCTACGACCCCGAGGGCGTCCCTGAGAGCGTCTTCGACAGTTCCGAGAGCCCCGAGCATACTGACGACCAGTATGCCGACGGACAGTATATGTCTTGTTGTTTATTCGGCGTCTGTCTCCGCTCGAACCGTCTTCGAACTGCGCTTTTGTTTCGGTGTCCTCCGGTGCCGTGCCGGAACCAGGGTTCTCGACGCGGATTAACCCCGCAGGCCACTACAGCGTCTGTATGCGTACGTCCTCGACGCGGTGGATATCCTCGCCGATGGCCGCTCCCTCGCAGTCAGGATCCGGACAGCGGTAGTGCCACCCGTCCTCGGTTGCCTCGGCCTCGGCGAAACGAGAGCCACACGAGTCACAGAACAACTGTCCGTCCTCGCAGGTATCTCGGTGGAGTTCGAGTTCGAGTTCCGAGCCGAATGTCCGCTTGCAGCTTCTACAGGTGTGCATACTCCTATGTTTCATATACAGTCTTAAAATACCATCGGAAACACGGAACAGCTACACGGTGCAACAGCGCCCACGACACCGCCCTGTGGACGGTCAGGCGTGCTGTCTGACGATGTTGAGGATCTCGTCGAGCTCCTCCTGTGAGAGGGAGTACCGCTCTTGAGCGTACAGCGAGCGAAGTTCGGAGCGGTCGACGGGAACGAAAGTCCGACGATTTTGTACGCCGTTCGTTCGTCGACCTTGTCGAGTTCGAGCAGTTCGTCGATAAACTGGCCGGACTCCTCCCGGGGAGAGCACGGCGAACCGGTTGACGTGCTCGATGGCCCGCGCGAGCTCGTACCGCATCTCCCTGTCGTCGTCGGCCGCACGCTCGACCTCTATATCCTCGAGTATCTCCTTTGTCTCCGCGATTGTGAGATACTCCTCGTCGAGTTTCTCCTTGAATATTGTCATAGTTGTGCTGCCGGCGAACCGGGCCGGATGATATCCGGTGTTAGATAACGAGGATAAAAATACCTTCGAAACGGTTACGAGTTCGCGCTCGACTCGACGGTCCTCTGTATCTCGCCCCGGAGTGGGGGCGTCTCGAAGGCGTGGTCGGGGCGCAGATTGACAAAATCGAGGTAGCCCTCGGCAGCCACGAGCACGTCTGTGGGGTGGTGTTCGGCAGCAGTCTCGACGGCGACGGTCGGGCCGACGAGTGGCTCCAGTGCCGCGAGCGCACAGGCGACATCGTAGGCGCGGGCCTGGTCGATTGCTCCCTCACGGACGTTCGTTGCGTCGATAAAATACAGACTGTCCTCGGCGACCAGCACGTTCTCACCCCGGAGGTCGCCGTGTGCCAGACCTGCCTGGTGCATCCGTGCGAGCGCCCCAAACAGGTCCGGCGCGACCTGCTCGGCGGTCGCCCTGTCGAGGTCGTCCAGTGTCTCGAACACGGGGAGATACTCGAGCACCAACACACCGTCCCCCTCGTGTTCGAACGCCTCCAGCGGTTCCGGGGCGTTCACCCCGAGCGCACACATCTCCCGTGTCGCCGCGAGTTCGTGTTCGGCCATCTCCAGTGGGGTGTCGAACCGCTCGAAAAACGCCTCGTTCCCGCTCGAGAACGCACCCAGATTGCGCCCCGTGGTCAACAACCCCTGCAGGATGGTGTTCTGTCTCGTGATGATCTTCACAAAAAACTCCCCGTTGACAACCGCCGGTGTCGAGAGCCAGTTATTCGCCTCCAGTAGGCGCACTGATTCGAACTCGGTGTCCTGCCGGACTGCGGTCTCACGTGCGACCGCCTCCAGTTCGGCTCCGGACACCCTCCCCCGAAGCAACCGCCGAATAGTCATATACCTCCGTAGGGTGACGACGATTAAATACCTCCGGGGGGACAGTCCGCCCCCGACAGTACCCGCGCGACCCGAACAGGGGTTACAGTGGACCGTCGACACCGGGTGGGGGCGACACGGATAAACCGTCGGCACCCCGACGGGGGATATGACAGACGTGGCGCAGGCGTTCGTGCCGGGACACCTGACAGGGTTTTTTACCACACACTCCGATACCGACCCGACACGCGCCGGGTCACAGGGCGGCGGTATCGCGCTCTCGACGGGTGTGACCGTGACCGTTCACCCGGCAGAACAGGTCGAGGTGGTGCTGAACGGCTCCACTGTCGAGATGGCCGCCGTCGAGCGCGTGCTGGAGACGCTAAAGACCCGGGCCGTTGTGCGCGGCGTGACCGACCTCCCGCTGGCCTCGGGGTTCGGCGTCTCCGGCGCGATGGCGCTCGGGACCGCCCTTTCCTGCAACGCGGCGTTCGACCGCCAACTCTCCACAAACGAACTGGTCACCGTCGCACACGGCGCGGAGGTCCAGGCCGGAACGGGGCTCGGTGATGTGGTCGCGCAAGCCCGTGGTGGTGTCACTGTCCGACTCGAACCCGGCGGTCCCCACCACAATGTGCTCGACGGGATCCCCGCAAACAGACGGGTGGAGTATCTCACCCTCGGTGACCTCCCAACGGCGGACGTACTCGGGGGCAACACCGACCCGATCGACGAGGCCGGTACACAGGCACTCTCGGCTGTCGTCGAGGAACCGACGATGGACTCGTTCATGCGGGCCTCGCGGCGCTTCTCCCGGGAGTCGGGGCTGCTCACCACCGACGTACGGGAGGTTATCCTCGACGCCAACGAGGCCGGTGGACAGGCCGCGATGGCGATGCTCGGCAAGACCGTGTTCGCGCTCGACAGCGCGCTCTCCGAGGCCGGCCACGACCCGACGGTGTGTCAAGTCCACCACGCCGGCGCAACCCTCCAGACCCCCCACGGGGTGTAATCGCGGGTCCCTCCTCGATTGTGACGGTTCGTCACCCACGGTCCCCCGTCGCGACGAGGAACCAGGGTCGAATCTCACCGCTGTGTTGTTACTATCCACCCTGACAACTGTGCTCTTACTCTCGGCTGTGTCGGTGAGTTCGGCAACACGGCTGTTCGACTGCCTGCTCCGGATCCGAACGTATCGGCGTCGAGGTCTGCTTCGGTCACTGGCTCCGCGGAATCGTCCCCGTTCGGGGGCTGTTCCCGGGTCTCGTCAACCAAACTGTCGATGTTGACGAGCAACTGCTCATCGTCGTCGGCTTCGAGGTCGGTAGGGAGGAACAGACCGACCACCGCCACCAGTATCAGCACCACACCCGTCAGCGGAGCAGCACCCGGTGTCTCTGATCGTCCGTGCCTGCACAACACGTGGAGACGACCCGGTATCCGCCCTCCGCGCACACTCCACCCACTGACTATCTATCGCCACGTACGTACGATTCCGGGGTGGATTAGATTCGGTTTTCGTTCAACCGTCAGGTCGGTTGCCGTCCGGCGCTCTGTGGGGTTTCCGCGCGCGTGAGAACACCGTACCGGAGTCGATTTCTCGGCTAGTGTGTCGTGACGGCTACTCGGTTACCGGCTCAGTGGCCGGCGGATACCGGGTTTTCGGCGCCACCTGGGGGTCAGACGCTCCGGATCGACGACAGTCAGACCCCACGACTACAGAACACGACCCCGACCTACTGCCGAGTACAGCCGACACGATATTCACACAAACCAGACCTGCCCGAGAGGAGACGGACTCAGTGACACGACACAACCGGGCTGGTCACCCCTCTTCCTCGACGAACTCGGGGTCACTCATGGCATTCTGGAGGCTCTCGAGTCCGTTGACCCACTGGGCGACCGGACCGAAGTCGAGCTCTCCGGCCATCTCAAGGTCGAGGTGTTGGCCGTCGATGAGCATCGTTCCGGCCTGGACACAGTAGCCGAGCGCGTCGTCGATGTCTCCCTCGTCCTCTGCGACGGTCGCGGCCTCGATGTACTGTCCGATCGTTCCCTCGGCCGGTCCCGCTGCGACGAACTCCTTGCCGGCGTACAGCACGCAGAGCAGCGAGGTCTGGACCCCGTCGAGTAGTATCACGGCATCCTCGTCGTCGAACTCGACCTCTTCGAGTGTGATCTCCTGGATATCTGTGAGTTCCGTGAGTGCTCGCTCCTCGTCGATGGTGTCGTTCTGGTGGTCGGTGAGTATCTTTGCAACCGCGATGGCCGTGTCGTACTGGAGGTTCCGGAGCAGTCGCGCCGACTCCTCCTGTTCGGCGTCCAGTTCCTCGTCGCGGAGTCGGTTGAGCCAGTTCTGCCACCGCTCCTCAGTGTAGTACTCGCCGGGCTCATCATTGCTCATATGTCAGGATACTCGCGTCCGGAGTTAGTCCTTTCGACCCTCGCTCCCCTCGACGGGGTGTGGCGCGCTCACACCGTCGCCGACGGCGACTGTTACACCGCCCGAGCAGGCCTGCGACCAGCACACGCCCTCTGCGCTCGCCCGTAGACAGGAGGGCGGAGACCGAGTCTGTCGACGACCGCGGCGGCTTCCGCCCACAGGTCACTGCGCGTCTCGCCGCCGACACACGGTGTCGGCGTCTCCGGGCTGACGGACTCGGGGCTCTCGCCCGGCGTTCACCGGACAGACGGGTTTCTACAGGCAGAGCGGATCGGGTGTCTTGGGGTCCGTGGTGACAGGAGACGGGGTCACCCGAACCACACGGTCCCGGACGCTCACAGACTGTTTCGGAGACGGTCGAAAAACCCCTGTTCGACATCGATCTCCTCGCCGCCGGCGGCGGCGAACGTCTCGAGGGCTTCGCGCTGCTCGGCGTTGAGATTGTCCGGTGTGACGACCCGAACCTGCACGTAGAGGTCGCCGTAGCCACGCCTGCGCAGACGGGGCATTCCTTTTCCCGACAGTCGGAACGTCTCCCCGCTCTGGGTGCCCGCCGAGAGGTCGAACTCGACGGCACCGTCGATTGTTTCGATGTCGATCGTGTCACCGAACACCGCCTGCGGGAACGAGACGGGTTCGCGCTTCACCAGGTCGTTGCCGTCACGCTCGAACTCGGGGTGGTCCTCGACACTGATGTCGATGAGGAGGTCACCTGGTCGGCTGCCACGGTCCCCGGGTGCACCCTCACCGTCCATCCGGAGGGTCTGCCCGTCACGTATCCCTGGGGGTATCTCGACCGTGAGCGTTGCCTGGTTGCGGACCTCCCCGTCGCCGCGACAGGTTGAACAGGTCTCCTCGTAGATGGTCCCCTCACCGCTACATCGCCGACAGGTCGAACGCTGCTGCATCCGACCAAACGCGGTCTGTCTTACGCGTGTTGTCTCACCCCGCCCGTTGCAGTTCGGACAGGTCCGTGACTCGGTCCCCGGGGGGTAGCCACGCCCGTTACACTCCGAACAGGCCTCCGGCCGGGTGGTCGTCAGCTCTGTCTCCGTGCCGTGATAGGCTGTCTCCAGATCGATCGTCAACTCGGTGTTGAGGTCACGACCCCGCTGTGGGCGGTCACCCGACCCCGATCCACCCCCTCCCCCGAAGAACTCCTCAAAGATATCCTGCATGTCGCCGAACGGACCGCCGCCGCCGCCGAACGGGTCACCCTGTCCACCCGCTCTGCCGCCGTTGCCGCCGGCGCCACCCCGCTTCTCGGCCTCGACGAACCGCTCGTGACCGAGCTGGTCGTACTGTCTGCGCTTCTGTTCGTCCGTCAGCACCTCCTTTGCCGTTTTTGCCTTTTTGAACTTCTCCTCGGCGTCGGGGTCGTCACTCACGTCTGGGTGGTAGTTCCGGACCGCCTCGCGGTATG
>KB659972.1_pt7 | contig 23449 bp, 20 predicted proteins | sample 558768 | NCBI scaffold set KB644980.1 | reverse complement strand
CCCGCCCGCCTGCGTGTGGCCGACGGGACCGAGGAGGACCTGCGCAGCCCCGACGAGTTCATCGATATCGCGCGCCGGGCCAGCCGTATCCGGGTCACCGAGCAGACCTCGCGGTCCGGTCGTCGCGAGCTGCGAGCGATGCTCGACGGCTACCAGCTCGACGCGAAGGTCGTCCGGACCTGCGGATTCTGTGCCTCCGCGGGCCGATACACACCGGTTACCGGTGAGACGGCGATCGAGGCCGAACCGGGCGACATCTGTCCGGACTGTGCAAGCGAGGAGCTCGACCGCCAACTGGCCTACCGGGGCGATATCTCCGGGGCCGCCCGCGACCGGCTCGAGGACCTGCTGCTCGATGTGCAGGACCTCGAACGCATCACCAACCTCCTAAAGGGTCGTCTCGACCCCGAGCTGACGAAGTTCGACGAGATAAGCCCCACTGTCGAGGATGTCGACCCGGTGCCGGTGGACTCGCTGTCGCTCCATCCCGGGCTGCAGGGGGTCCTTGAGGGGCGCTTCGAGACGCTGTTACCGGTCCAGAGTCTCGCCGTGGAAAACGGTCTGCTCGACGGGCGCGATCAACTCGTGGTGAGCGCCACCGCGACCGGCAAGACGCTCATCGGTGAGATGGCCGGCATCCACCGCGCGCTCTCCGGACAGGGAACCTTTCTGTTTCTGGTGCCGCTCGTCGCGCTCGCCAATCAGAAGTACCGCGACTTCCAGGATGACTACGGCCACCTCGTCGATATCACCCTCCGGGTTGGCGCGAGTCGGATAACCGACTCCGGTGGGCGGTTCGACCCCTCGGCGGACGTCATCGTCGGCACCTACGAGGGTATCGACCACGCGCTTCGTACGCAAAAGAATCTCGGCTCTGTCGGGACGGTCGTCATCGACGAGGTCCACACGATCGGCGAGCAGGGCCGAGGACACCGTCTCGACGGGCTGATCTCCCGGCTGAAGTACGTCTGTAATCAGGAGGCCGAGGACACGGGCGGCACACAGTGGCTCTACCTGTCGGCGACGGTGGGCAACCCGAAACCGCTGGCGCAGGCGCTAGAGGCCACGCTCATCGAGTTCGAGGAGCGACCGATCCCGATCGAACGGCATCTCACCTTCGCCGACGAGTACGACAAGGTTGACATCGAGAACAGGCTCGTCAGGCGGGCCTTCGACAGCAGATCCAGCAAAGGCTATCGCGGCCAGACGATCGTGTTCACCAACTCACGGCGCCGGTGTCACGAGATCTCCCGGCGGCTGGAGTACTCCTCGGCACCCTACCACGCGGGACTGGACAACGGCCGCCGCAAGCGCGTCGAGGAGCAGTTCGCCGACCAGGACCTCGCGGCGGTTGTCACGACGGCGGCGCTCGCGGCAGGGGTCGACTTCCCCGCCTCGCAGGTGGTGTTCGACTCGCTGGCGATGGGTATCGAGTGGCTCAGTGTCCAGGAGTTCTCACAGATGCTCGGCCGGGCCGGTCGCCCCGACTATCACGACACTGGAACGGTGTACCTGCTGGTCGAACCCGACGGCAACTACCACGGCAGCCAGGAACGAACCGAGGACGAGGTGGCGTTCAAACTCCTGAAAGGCGAGATGGAACCGGTCCAGACCCGCTACGAGGAGGGTGCGGCCGTCGCGGAGACGCTCGCGAACGTCACTGTCGGCGGTGCCCACGCAAAGGGGCTCAACGAGATGATGGTCGGTGAACTGCCCACGAAGTACGCGCTGGGCAAACTACTGGAGTACGAGTTCGTCAACGGATTGGAGCCCACGCCGCTGGGACGGGCGGTGACGACACACTTTCTCTCGCCCGACGATGCCTTTGCCCTTCTCGAGGGGATCCGGAGCGGCGAGAACGCGTACGACCTCGTGGCGCGCATGGAGGCGCGTGACGACCGCGAGTAACGACCACCGGACCTGTCTGCTTTTCCGGTGTGGCGCCCGAGACTGTGAGCGCACACGTGACGTCTGCATCGTCGGGGCCGGACCGGCCGGTCTGACCGCCGGACTGTACAGGCGGTACAAGACGACTGCCCCGGGGTCGTTCGGAAATCTTCGAGTTCCGTGATGACGAGAGACGAAGTCTCTCGAACCACTTGACCCCGCAGCAGTTCACCACGACTGGGTGACCCCCGAGGGCTACTTTACCGACCGCGGCCGCGAGGTGCCGCCGGGCTGTGAGGAGATCGACGAGGCCGAGCGACAGCGCCGCGAACGCGAGTCGATGCAGGTCATACAGATGCAGCGCGGAAACCTGCCCCTTTAGCGGTGGGAGGAAGCGCGTCCGCTCCGCACAGCAATCCACCGACGATGGCACGACCGACTCCCCAACGCAGTCTCAATGCTTAACTAATACCAGACATACATATGAGGTGTGGCGGTCGTTCGGAACATCCAAGTCAAACTCGACGTTCCAGAGGACGCTCACACCGTCCTCGACGAGACGTTCGAGCAGTTCCGCTACGCCGCCCAATACGTAGCGGACTACGGATGGGCTGACGACCCAACGGAAATCGTCACCAACAAAGGCAACCTCAACGCCGCCACCTACGACGACGTGCGTTCGAACACCGACCTCCACTCAAACCACGTCCAATCAGCGCGAAGCCTCGCCGCCGAAGCACTTGACAACTGCCAAGACAGACTTTTCGAAGCAGGTGAAACAGCGAGCAAGCCCACGTTCAAGCGCACAGTCGTCGTGTACGGCACGCGAACCATCACCTACAACGACGACCACTGCACACTCGCCACCGTTGACGGTCGAGTTCGCGCTGAGTACGTCACGCCTGAAGACGACGAAGGCACCCCATTCGCAGAGTATTGGAATAGTGACGAGTGGGAACGCAAAGAGGCGACCCTACACAAGCGGGACAGCGACTACTACCTCCACATCGCCGTAGAGAAACAGCCTGACACGGATACGTCAACAGTCGAGAACGGAGCGGTTCTCGGCGTTGACCTCAACGTGGACGGATACCTCGCCGTCACCAGCACGGGCGCGTTCCTTGGCAACGCGGACTACCTCAACCACCGACGCGACGAGTACGAACAGCGGCGCGGTCGCCTCCAACAGACGGGCACTCGCCCGGCACACCTCACCATCAACAGCATCGGCTCACGGTTCGCTCGGTGGAGTGAAGATTACCTGCACCGTGTCTCGAAGGCCATCGTGCAGGAAGCCCGCCATCACGACTGTTCTGCCATCTCGTTCGAGAATCTGGAGAATATCCGTGAGCGTATCTCGAACGCCTCGAAATTTCAGCAGTGGGCGTTCCGCACGATACAGGAGTACACCGAGTACAAGGCCGAAGAATACGGGATTCTCGTTGACATAGTGCAGCCAGCGTACACGAGTCAACAGTGTAGCCACGGCGAGTGCGGGTTCACGCACGAGGACAATCGGGATGGTGATGAGTTCAAGTGTCTGAAATGTAGGACGGAACTCCACGCGGATTACAACGCCGCTCGGAACATCGGGTGGCGTCTCGTCCAGTACTGGCTCAAGTCTGGTGCTGGACGGGCCAATTGTCAGGTGGCCCTGAAGTCAGGGACACTGAACGCGAACGGCGAGTTCACGCCTGCCACGTCTCGTGGCCAGAGCGGGAGTCCACTGACAAGCCCACCCCTTTAGGGGTGGGTTCCTGACGCAGGAGTACTTCGACGAGCCACACCCGGACGAACCGACACAGCATCCGAGTGTCAGAGAGGAGTCGTAGCGCAGAGCCGGCCACTCCTCGGGTAGAACGGTTCGTCGCGCCCGGGGACCTGTTGTTTTCGAGGTGTTCGGGGACGGTACTGACGATACTCGCTGTCTCGAACGCAGGAGTCGAGTCGTCTGCTCGGACACTGTGTCTGGGTATCGACACTCGGGTTCGGCGACCTACAGCGATCCCCGCAGACGCTCGAACTGGTCGATATCGTGGCCGTACAGCACCGTCGCGCCGGTGCGACGCTCGCGGTCACGGAGTTTTCGCAGGCTCTCGGCCTGTGCCCGGGAGTCGTGGACCAGACTCGCACCCATGTCACGGCCCTGCTCGTAGTTTTCCGCGAGAAAGGCAACGTCACCGGCGACGAGGAGGTCCTCCCCCTCGCGCCGGATGTGCGCGCCGAGCAGGCCGGGTGTGTGACCGGGGACGTGGAGCAACTCGAAGCCGGGCAGCAGTTGCCGCTCACCCTCGACGACACGCCAGTCGATGTTGCGGTCGAAGTCCGCCGCGAGATAGGCGTCGTCACCGGCGGGACTTTTTGCGCTGAGGTAGGCGTGTTCGAGTTCGCGCCGGTGGACGTACACCGGCACGTCGGTTCCCGCGAAGTTGTGGAGACCGCCCGCGTGGTCGAGATGCAGGTGCGACTGGACGACAATATCGATATCGTCGACCGTGTAGCCAACCTCGTCGAGCGCCGTCGTCAGGTCGTGGTCGCCGGGGCTGTGGTGGGCAAACGCCTCGAACAGCGGTCGCGGCCAGTAGCCATCGGCGGCCTCCGGGTGGACCCCGGTGTCCCACAGCACCGTCGCCTCGGGGTGGTCGACGAGCAGGTTCCAGACGGCGTACTCGCTGTACTGTAGCTCGGGAGACCGGTTGCTGTGGACTGCTGCCACCTCCGCGTCGAGTGCGAAGTTCAGGTCGGCGTGTATCCGACCTCTGTCGAGCAGATGTAGCTCCATACCTGTCTGTCCGGACGACGGTATATATACCATCCGGCCCGAGAGTCGACCTCGACAGACACATACCGGTACAGACAAAGTATAGGTATGGAACGACTCGCCCCCGCACACGTACCGGTCTACGAGACAGGTGAGCGGCGACGCGACCTCTGGGAGCAGTGTGTAGAGCGCGACCAGCCCGTTGTCGCCGTCCGCGACGCCCGCCGTGGCTACATCGTCCGCTACGACCTGCAGCACCTCGACACAGAACTCAACGAGACAGCCGTCCGTGAACTGCGTGAGCAGACCCGGCGGTCGCGCTCGTATCCCACCGGAACCGACCCGGTCTCCGAGTCAGAGGGGGTCGGCGGCGAGGCCGGCCCCGTCTCCGGTGCCCTGCACGCACCGACCGAGACTGCCGCCCGCGAACTCGCCGCCTCGCTCTCGGGGCTCCTGTTCGACCGGGCCAACTGGCGATAACAGCCTCCCCGTTCTGAAAACGGGGTAGTGAGTACTCGGAGAGCAACTGTTTTGCGCCGGCCGACCGGACCCACGGTATGATATCGGAGCTGTTCGACGACTCGCGCTGGGAGCCGGTCGACAACCTCGCGTTCGAGGATGTCACCTACCACCGTGGCACAGATGTTCCAGCGGTGCGGGTCGCGTTCGACCGGCCGGCGGTGCGCAACGCCTTCCGACCCGAGACGGTCGACGAACTCTACACCGCCCTCGATGATGCCCGCCGCCGCCCGGATATCGGGTGTGTGTTACTAACCGGGAACGGCCCCTCCCCGGAGGACGGTGGCTGGGCGTTCTGTTCGGGCGGCGACCAGTCCATCCGCGGAGACTCGGGCTACGAGTACCAGGGTGACGACGAGACGGGTCCGGGACGGGCGGGCACCGCCCCCGGTGCGGGTGTCGGCCGTCTCCACATCCTCGAGGTCCAGCGCCTCATCCGGTTCATGCCGAAACCGGTTGTCTGTGTCGTCCCGGGATGGGCGGCCGGCGGCGGCCACTCGCTGCACGTTGTCTGTGACCTGACAATCGCGGGTGACCGCGCCCAGTTCAAACAGACCGACGCCGACGTTGCCTCCTTCGACGGTGGGTTCGGTTCGGCGTACCTCGCCAGACAGGTCGGCCAGAAACTGGCACGCGAGATATTCTTTCTCGGCCGTGCGTACGATGCCGAGGAGGCCGCGGAGATGGGGATGGTCAACCGCGTCGTCGAGCACGAGCGCCTGGAGACGGTCGCCTTGGAGTGGGCCGACGAGATAACTCGGAAGTCACCGATGGCGATCCGGATGCTGAAGTACGCGTTCAATCTCGCCGACGACGGGATGGTCGGCCAGCAGGTGTTCGCCGGCGAGGCCACCCGGCTCGGCTACATGACAGAGGAGGCAACAGAGGGCCGTGAGGCGTTCACCGAGGACCGTGACCCCGAGTTCCGCGAGTTTCCCTGGCACTACTAACGTTCAGGGACCTGCCGTCGGTTCCCGGGCCGGCCGGAGGCGACTTGACAAATGTTAAAACCGGCGAACGAGAAGCAGTAGTATGAGTCAGAACGAGCAGCGAAACACGCGGAAGTGTGTCTCCTGTGGCATCAACATCGTCGGCATGAGCGCTGCCACCTTCGACTGTCCGGAGTGTGGCAACGAGGTTCACCGGTGTGCGAAGTGTCGCAAGCAGAGCACCCTCTACGAGTGCAACCAGTGCGGGTTCACGGGGCCCTAACGATGGGGAAGGTTGCAGCCGGAATCAAGGTCATGCCGGAGAGCCCCGAGATCGACCTCGACGACCTCGAGGAAGAGCTCGAACAGGCGCTCCCCGAGGGCGCGCGAATAAACGGGTTCGAGCGCCAGGAGGTCGCGTTCGGTCTGGTCGCGCTGCTCCCGACGGTCATCGTGCCCGACGAGAGCGGCGGCACCGAGGCCGTCGAGGAGTCCTTTGCGGACCTCGACCCCGTCGAGAGTGTCGACGTCGAGGACGTCGGCCGACTGTAAGCCGAACCCGACAGTTCCCGGGTCACAGACTGTCTGTTGCTGCTGTGCTCTGCACCTGACAGGCGTTCTCGGATCTGCGGACTCTTTGTTCCTGTTCTCACTCTTTGTGCCCCGACAGGTCTGTCTGTCGTGTGGCGTTCGTGACCGACACAGACTGGACAGCGAGCACGCTGGTCGAGACACTCTTATTTCTGTCTGTGTCCAAACGGTCGATATGTCCGGCGGTCCGCAGGACCCGGGTGAGTCCGATGGTGAGATATCAGGTTCGATAGACGACGTGTTCGCGATTCTGGGTGACGAGACCCGGATCGAGATACTGCTGGAACTCGCCGAGGTCGCACACGAGGAACAGATCGGGAGTGGTCTCAGTTTCTCCGCGCTCCGGGACCGGGTCGGGGTAACCGACAGCGGTCGGTTCAACTACCACCTGAACAAACTCACCGACCGGTTCGTGACCAGACACGACGAGGAGTACGTCGCACGGTGGCCCGCACTCATGCTTATCTCCGCAATCCACGCCGGACTGTACGACGACACCAGCTTAGAGTCGGAGCGAGCCACGACCGAGTTCACGTGCTCGGCCTGTCTCGACCCGCTCGAGGTCCGGTTCGTCGAGGGAACACTCGGAACCGGTGTGGAGATGCACTGCGAGGAGCACGGCACGACGGACGGCTACTGGTTCCCGCCGGGTGCCCGGACGGGACGTTCCGCACTCGATGCGGCGCGGGTCGGGTACACCCGGATGCTGACGAACGTCCGTCTGGCCCGGCAGGGGGTCTGCATGGAGTGCTGGGGGCGTGTCTCGACCGAGTACACGACCAGCGATGACCTCCCCTGGGAGACTACAACCGAAGACGACACTGCCTTCGTGAGGGCCCAGTGTGAGCGCTGCTGGAACGGACTCACGGTTCCGCTACGTACGTACGTGCTGACACACCCGGTCGTCGAGGCGGCGTTCGCACGGCGGGGACACGAGCGACTGGAGGCGGCCGATATGCTGACGACCGAGCGTGTGAGCTACGAGGAGACGGTGACAACAGAGGGTCCACCACAGCGAACTGTCCGCATCACACTCGACGAGGAGACTGTCGTGATGTCTGTCGACGAGGAGTGCTCGGTGCACAACCCCCGGCTGGACTGACCCGGGGTCGGTCTGCCGACTGTCCGGACTCAGAACGCAACCAATGGCGTGTACCGGCCGGTCAGACTCCCCGACACGGGGAACCGGCCGGTCTCCACCCACCCGTCCGTGCGCTCGGCGAGTAGCCGCCCCCGGTGTGTTGCGGCCACGACCGTCCCGTTGACGGTCGTCAGTCCGGTGACCGTCTCGTCGGTCGTCGGCAGCGCGACCGGGTCGAGACTCTCACCCGTCCCACCGGAACAGGGCGGGGTCCGCGTCGTCGTCCTCCCAGGTGGAGGAGTTTGCCATCGCGCCGGCCGCGTACACACCGCCCTCTGTTGCGAGGACCGCCCGGAAGTACCGCTGCTCGACATCGTCGTCGAGTCGGGTCCAGGTCCCCCCGCCATCGGTCGTCCGGTACAGTCCGTCACCGGTCGCGGCCAGCCACTCCCGTGCCGACACGGCGCGTAACTCGTGGATATCGTCGTCGACGCCGTCCCGGCGTTCTGTCCACGTCTTGCCCCCGTCATCACTGCTGTGGACGCCGCCAACCTCGACGCCGGCGACGAGACGCTCTGGCGCGGGAGCGTGCAGGTCCTTTACCTGTGCGAGGTTCTCGTGGCGGGGGAGCCGCCAGTCACCCCGCGAGGGCAGGTCCTGGAACCCGTCGAGTTCGCGCCACGCGAGCGGAGCAGAGCCGATTGTTCCGTCGATCTGTGTGACGTACACCGCGGCAGGACGTGTGCCCGCGTACAGTCGCCTGCCGTCCGCGCCGACCGCGTACACCTGCTCTGTCGGAACCGCGAGGTCGGTCCAGTCGACACCGTCCGGGGAGTGGTACAGTCCTGTTCTCGTGGCTGCGAACACGCCCGGGAGTGCGTCGAAGGTTCGAACACGCAGGACGCGGCCGCTGTCGAGCACCGCTGTCGCCGTCCGGGTGCCCGGTTCGGTCGGGTCTGTGAGACGGTACACACCGTCGTCGCTACCGGCCAGGAGCATACACGGGCGTACGCTGTGCCACATAAAAAGGTCCGGCCGGATGACCGAACGGACACCACACCCGTCGGCCGAACCTGGGCACACAGTTTCCAGTTTACTGTCCGGACGACCCGAGTGTCGGTCACCGATATCGGTCGATCGTCGACCGTAGCTTCGACTCCGGAATCCCGAGGCGCCGCTCGTCCGTCGTCACAGCACACGATACGCTGTTCTCCACGGGACCGCACACGGGTGTCTGTACACGAACGATATACATCAAACTGTACACGTAAACTGCTACGGGGTCAACTGGTTCGGGAGATGTCGTCCCCCCCATCACGGAACTCAAACAGCTCCGCACGGGCCTGGGACACTCGGCCCGCTCCGTCGGCAGAATCCTCACGCTGTAGTCACACCCGTCGAGCGTGTCGCCGCCCTCGAAGGGGCCGTGCTCGAGAGTTGTTCTAACCAGATCGAGGTGAGCGGAACTCAAACGCCAGAGGTCCACACGTCACGTCTTGAGTGCCTGTGCGCCGCAGGCACGGTTGGGGCTCTGCAGTCACGGTGGTCGGACCGAACGCCGTGAGAGCTCCCGGGAACTATTAGCTCGTTTACACTCGTAACTGCCGGAGTTGTCGCTGGTGGAGTCGTGCGGGCAGACCAACCGGGGTCCGGCGGCGTGGTGGACCGCCACAGTCCCCGTGCCATCGACTATCGGAACCTGTCACGCGGGCGCGCTCCTCGAACCGGCCGGCAGACACCTGACAGTACGAGTCCCGACCACACGTCGTGGGGGAAACGCCGAAGTTTCTCGCCACCCTCGTTCCGAGCATGTCCGATCTCGGGGATTTCACCGGCTTCGACGACGAGAGCGATACCGGAACCGACGACACCAGCACGGGAGCAGACCGCACGGATGGTGGGGGGCCAGGGTCGACCACCGGAAACGAATCGACGGAGTTCGACACGCTGGCGACGACGACGGCAGGGACGGACCGCGGTATCGGTGTGCTCTCGGCCTCGGCGGGGCTCCAACTCAACGAGGACGAGCGCGAGACGAGTCTGTGCGCGTACGTCACCGCGGGCAACCGGTCGTCGGTCAGACTCGGCTCGTACCTGCTCGCGCCGTACCCCGACGGGGAGCGTCTGTTCTGTCGCGTGACCGGACTCGAGTACACACAGGAGTACCGCGCCGACGACGCCACCGAGATCCACGCCCGCCGGGCGATGCGCTCGGCTGGCATCGACGAGGAGGATTTCAAACTGCTGGCCACGCTGGACCCTGTGGCGGTGCTCTACGAGGAGGGTGGCCGACTCAAACGCCGGATGACCGACCGGGTACCCAAACCCGAGACGATAGTCCAGGAGGCTGCCGACGCCGAGGACATAAAAACCGGGCTGAAGATACCCACCGACGGGGTCTTTCTGGGCCATCTCTCGGTCGGCGGCCAGACGGTCCGGACCGCGGCCTCCCCGCCGACGATCGACTACCGGTTGAACGACGACTACACCGACGGCGACCCGCTCGTCTTTCGTCACACACTGGTCGCGGGCGGCACCGGGTCCGGAAAGACCCACGCCGCGAAGAACATCCTCCGGCAGTACCTCGACGGGGGCCGCAAATACCCCGTCGAGACCGGGGGTGACCGCGAGGTCCGGCCCGCAGTCGTCCAGTTCGACCCCCAGGACGAGTACGCACAGATGCACGACGACGGCGAGTACAACGCGGATGTCGCCCGGCGACTCGACAGCGAGGGGGTCACCCACGGCGGTCACGAGGACACAATCGCGTTCATCCCGAAGATTGCGGGTGCGAGTTACGCGGCGAGTCACCACCGCGCCGAGCAGGTGCGGTTCACGATCCCGTTCTCGATGGTCCACGACAACCCCTGGCTGGTTGCCGGCAGCGGGTTCAACGACAACCAGTACGGTGCGCTGGTGAACGTCCTCCTGCCCCGCTTCCGTGACCAGTACGGCCGTGAGGGCAGCTACCGGCAGTTCACCTCGATGATGGACGACCCCGCGCTGCGCGAGGAACTCGACGAGACCGGTCGGGTCCACGAGGCAACCTTCGACGCGATCGGCCGCCGGGTGCGGGGTTTCGGCGCGGTGTTCGACCAGGACGCCCGACCCATCACCGACCTGGTCCACGAGTTCGTCCGTCCCGGCGGACTGACAGTCGTTCCAACATACCACATCACGAAGAGTCGCACCGCCGAGACGGTGGTGCTCGCACTCGCCTCGCTGCTGGTCGACGAGAAGCTCTCAAACGACCCCGACCACGAGCGCGTCAAGAGGACTCCGCTCGTCGTGGGCATGGACGAGGCCCACAACTTCCTGACCGACGCCGACACCGTCCAGGCCCGGAAGGTCATCGGCAAGTTCACCGAGGCCGCAAAACAGGGCCGAAAGGAACGACTCGGTCTCTTCCTGGTCACACAGGACCCACAGGACATCGCCGACCCCGTCTTCAAGCAGATAAACACGACAATCGTGCTCAATCTCGGCGACGAGGACGCCATCTCGGCGGTCAACATCCCCTCGAATCTCGAATCACGGGTGCCCTACATGGAGAAAGGCCAGATGGTCGTCTACTCGCCCGACAACTCCGAACCGGTCGAACTCGTCGGTCTCCCGAACTGTGTGACCCGTCACGGACGCTCCTGATACCCCGTCGCTGTGTGTCGTGTCCAACTGGGCGCTCGCCCGCTGGATGCTACCGGAGACAGATACAACTCGCCCGGTGAACAGAGCACGGGGCAAGCAGTATTTATCCGAGAAGACACAACTTACAGCTAATGGGCGACCGACCGCGCACAGACGGCTCCGGACTGCACTGTCCACACTGTGGAACGGAGACGACGCCCGACCACAGTTACTGTATCATCTGTGGCGGCGACCTCTCGGCACTCCACGATGTCGCGGCGATGGACCACGACCCGTCCGAACAGAGCGGCCAGACCGCCACAGACCGGACAGAGACCGGTCAGACCACTACCGACCGGATTGAGACCGGCCAGACCACCACAGACCGGACAGAGACCGGTCAGACCACTACCGACCGGATTGAGACCGGCCAGACCACCACAGACCAGACGGAGACCGGCCAGACCGACTCTGCAGCAGCGTTTCGCAAGCGGGTGCGGTATCTCCTCAGCAACGGTTGGGATCTCAAATACGACGCCGGTGACGAGGTGGTTCTCGTTGACCGTGGCATCGGGTCGATCGGTGTGCATATGCTGTTGCTCATGTTTACCGGCGGTCTGGGCAATCTTCTGTACGCCTGGTACCACTACTCGGTCACCTCCACACAGGTGATGCTGCGGGCAAACGAAACCGAATTGGGCTACGAGGTTGTCGACCCCTCTGGTGGGCAGACCGACCTCAAGACCGCCGGCGAGACGACAGGCTCGCTGAGTCGATTCGCGTACGGTCTGGTGTCACTGGTGGTTGGCATCCTGTTGATAGTCACGACGGGGTTCGACTTGGCCCCGTCTCTGTTCGGTGGCCTGTTCGTGTTGCTCTCGTTTTTCCTGATCCCACCGATCCGACGGCGCATCGAGAACCGCCACTCCCCCACGACGTTCGGGTCGACAGAGTCGATCGAGGAGCGGTACGTGACAGACACCGACCACCCCTGTACTGTCTGTGGTGCACGCGTCGACGACGGTCTGGTGAAAGACTACAAGCGCGAGCAGGTGTTTGCGGGGATTCCGCTGTACACGATGGAACAGGGTGAGAACTACTACTGTGCGGAGTGCAACAGCCACGGGGCAGACCTGCCGACCGACCACAGCGAGCACCAGGACGCGAGTGTGTCCCTCTCCGAGGAGTTCGACGATATCGACCGGGAACTGGAGCAGTTGCACGAGGACCCCACAGGGTCGGAGACGACAGGGCGTCCGGACACAGAGTCCGCGACAGACGACACAGACGCCGAGCGGGACCGCGCCAACGAACGAGTGTAGCAGGGACTCTCAAATGCGGTGAGCCACAGTGAGTGGGTGTTCCGACCGGACTGTCCCGAAAACGGGTACAGATAAATACTGCTGAATACAAAGGTGGTACTGTATGGTGGAGCCACTCGTCGTAATCGGCATTCTGGTTGCGGTGTTCGTCGGATACAATATCGGAGGCTCCTCGACCGGTGTCGCGTTCGGTCCGGCGGTCGGGAGTCGGATCGTGCGGAAGGTAACCGCTGCCACCCTGTTCAGCGTGTTTGCCCTCCTCGGTGCGTGGACTGTCGGACGAAACGTAATCTCTACGATGAGTAGTGACATCGTCGCCTCGTCGGCGTTTACACCCGAGGCGAGTGTCGCGGTCCTGTTTTTCACCGGGCTCTCGCTGCTGGTGTCGAATCTGTACGGCGTTCCGGCATCGACATCGATGACCGCGGTCGGTGCGATCGTCGGTTTGGGGCTGGCCACGGGGACACTCGACGCCGCCCTGATGTTCACCATCCTCTCTGCGTGGATTGTCGCGCCGCTGCTTGCGCTGTTCGTGGGTGGCGTCATCGGCCGGTATCTCTACCCACATCTCGACGCCAGATTCGCGTTCGGCCGACTACAGGACCCGTTGCTCGCCCTCGACCGGAGTGGGCGGATTCCACGACCCAGCATAAACAGCGACGCGTCGGCGCGAGACCTCGGCGGGTCGGTGCTGGTGCTGGCGATCGCCTGTTACATGGGGTTCAGCGCCGGGGCATCGAACGCGGCGAACGCGGTTGCTCCGCTGGTCGGAAACGGGACCGTCGACACCAGCCCGGCGGTTCTCCTGGCAGTCGCGGCGATCAGTCTCGGTGGATTCACAATCGCCCGGCGAACGCTCGACACGGTTGGGAACGACATCACAGACCTCCCGATTCTGGCGGCACTCATCGTCTCGACGACCGGCGCGACGATCATCACCGTCCTCTCGTGGCTCGGTATCCCGGCCAGCCTCGCTGTGAGCACGACATCCTGTATAATCGGACTCGGCTGGGGACGGGCCAGTCGTGTGCAACCGCTCGTAGATATCGCCGACCCCACCACCGCACAGAGCGGGACCCCCGACCACAAAACCGGGGCACTGTCCGCCGCTCCGGCAAAGACCGCCGACGAGACGACCTCGAGTCCGACGGTCGGGGACCTCGCCGAGGGTGCGGTTCCCGACCCCGACAGACAGCTCCCGGACGGTGGCCCGTCACCGATCGGGGCGGAACAACCCGATGTGCTGTCCGCCGAGAGTCTGTTCGACGCCGGTGCCGCAGCCCGTATTGTCGTGCTCTGGGTACTCACGCCGACGCTTGCTGTTGTCAGCTCGTACCTCCTGTTCCTGTTTGTCCTGTAGCCACCCGTACACCGGGATGGCCGGACAGGAACCGACGACTCTGTTTGGGGTGAACGAGCGACCGTGAGACAGAGACACCGGGTCGCGGCAGCCGCCACAGCGGTTATGACAGGGACCATCGTAGATGCGACTATGACCCCGCGTGACACAGCAGACGTCACCGACCCGATGTCACGGCACAACCTGCATGTGATCGCGGAGAGTGCTCTGGTCGACATCGGGCCGTGGGCCGCAGACCAACTCCACGCGGCAGTCGAGCGGGCCGACGACGAGGACGCGGTTGTCATACTCGACTACGGGCGTGAGGTGCTGTATCTCGTCGACAGCGACAACGTGGCCTACGTCCCGCCAACAGCACTGGGGTTCGGTGACGAACCGGGCCTCGAAGTCGAGGAGCCACGGCCGTACGACCCGGATACGGACACGCTCGGCCGGGTGCGCGTCGAGTCGGCGACTGTCGCCCCCGAGTTCGACATCCTGATCCCGGCGTTCGACTGGTCCGAACCCGACGAGTACTGGGAGCCACCGGAGTTCGAATACCGGGACCAACCGAGCGGCAGTCCGTCGGGTGCTGTCGGCGGATAGCACGACCGGGGTTTCGCCGGTGACCGCCGATACCAACTTGCCGGCTCTGGGCCACCGGAGCGAGTGAGTTACGATTGTACCAAGGCGAAAGCCCACGAGTTTAGCCGTGGGATGAAGCCGATAACTGATACACAGACGACCTGGCGTAGAAATCCAGAGTTTTATTTTTGTGATGTTTGTATGTCTGTGTACACTGAGGCGGTTCTGCCGCCCAGCTAAACGGATAATATCAGGATTCGGACCACACCACGTCTGAAGGAATCCCTTTCGGGCCGCTGGCCGTGGACTCCGACACGGTAACTCTGAACTCTCCATGCCGGAGGATAGGAGTAACGCCTGCTTGGCCCCGCCAGCTGTCTGGTCATGCTGACCGGGCTGCAAACCTGAAACTCCCAACGTGGGAATCCCACGGCTTCAGCCGTGGGAGGAGGTCAAGAGCAACCGCTCACCGACAGGACGGCGACCTGTGAGTGCCCGGAGAAACTGGTTTGAGACGCGGAGTGTCTCCTCATCACGGAACGCTCCGAGCTCGTAGACCCCGTGCGGCCTGTTCTCTCTGTAAAGCGAGAACCAGCAGTGGCAGCTGGGCGTGGTGTAACCGGACGGCCCACATCGGACGACACCCGACGGGTGGCCCGGACAGGCCAGTCGTTCAGACGAGTACCTGATCTGTGTACAGATAGACCCCGGTGAGGATTGTCTGAAACGAAGTTGTCCCCAGGGCTGATAGCAGAGCGAACCGCCGCCAGCTCAGACCCGAGAGGCCTGCCGGGACGGTGAGAAGTCCGCGTACGAACGGCATCGTATTGCTGACCGGAATAGCAACGATGCCCCAGCGGTCGAACCAGACTGCGAATCTATCAACTCTGTCCTCGTCGACCGGAATCCATCGAGACCTGATGAGAAACCCCTTTCCAGCACGGCGAACGACGAGAAACAGAATCAGCTGTCCGACTGTTGTCCCAGCGACTGCGACCGTGATTATCGTAACCACCTCCGGGACCGTGGAACCGACCAGAAGGAGTGCACTCGGGACGACCAGTTCACTTGGGATGAACCGTAGCATCATACCCCCTTCGAGGATACACAGCAGAAACAGTACCAGAAACGCAAGCTCGGAGTTGAGCAACTCCTGCACCCGGGGAGGAGTCTCCTCCAGTTGAAGCAGGCGCACTGAATCGGAATCCGTTGTAGATATAGATAAACATACTGTTCCGACCGGACGAACGTGATACAGGCTATCAGATGGCCCGAGACGAGACGCAACCGGACGGGTGTACAGTTACTCCATCTGAGTTGTACGGTCTATCTCTCGCTGGTCAGTTGTTTTTGCATCTCCACGACTGTCCCTTCGACACCGTCACCGAACCCGATGGTGTGTTCGGTCACACGCCGGTAGCCCTGCGCCTCGTAAAACGGCACGGCGTTGCGCGAGGCCCAGAGTCCGAGTGACTCGACCCCATGTCGGCGGGCCGCGGCCTCCAGTTCGGTGCAGAGCCGCGTTCCGACACCCTGTCGAGCAACCGAGGGGTCGACGTAGACGGCCGTGATCTCACCGTCGACGGGGGCCTTGAGATACTCCTCGGCGTCGGGTCGCATCCAACCGAACCCGACGAGTCGTTTCTCCCTCTCGGCGACGACGGCGTGGGTCTCCGTCGTCTCGATCGGATACTCCGCGGGGTCGCGGTCGTGTGCCCACGCGGCGACCTGCTCGTCGCTGTATGCCTCCCCGCCCAGCGCTTCGATGGCGTCGAGATGTACCGCCCGTATCCGGGGTGCGTCGTCGGGTACCGCCTCGCGCACGGTGACGTCCATACAACCAGATAGACAACGTGCCCCGGAAATACCCTGTGCTGGCGCTCTGGAGCACAGTGTGCCGAACTCAGCACCCGGTCTCTGTGACAGCGAGGGGAGACCTCGATCATCACCGAGGGGAGACACTCACCTCGGAAGCGCTCTCGCTCGATGATAATATCTACTTCGAAGAGACACTCACTCGACGGTGACACTCTTCGCGAGGTGTCGGGGTTTGTCGATCGGTCGACCGAGGTTGTCGGCGACGTGGTAGGCGACTAGCTGCAGTTGGACGTTCGCGAGTAGTGCACCGGCGCGGGGGTGGGTTTCTGGCACCTCCAGAACGTGGTCGGCGTAGAGATGGGCGTCGTTCCGGCCGTCGGTCACGGCCACGACCGGGGCGTCGCGGGCCTCGACCTCCTTTATATTGCCGACGGTCTTCTGTGCGCGCTCCCCGCTGCCGAGCACCACCGCAAACACCGGGGTGCTGTCCTCGACGAGGGCGAGCGGGCCGTGTTTGAGCTCGCCCGCCGCGAACCCCTCGGCGTGTTTGTAGCTGATCTCTTTCAGCTTCAGCGCACCCTCCAGCGCAACGGGGTACTGGAGCCCTCGACCGATGAAGAAGTACGCGCTGGCATCCTCGTAGGCGTCGGCGATGCCCTCCGCGTTGGAGTCGTTGAGAATCGCCTGCACGTCTCCAGGGAGGTCACGGAGCGCGGGCAGGAGCGTTCGCCGGTCGTGCTGGCTCTCGACAGTCGCGAGCGAGAGCAGGTTCAGCGCCGCCAGTTGGCCGGCGAAGGTTTTCGTGGCGGCGACACCGATCTCGGGACCGGAGCGGATGAGCAGTGTGTGGTCACACTCGCGGTCGGCGGTCGAACTGACAGTGTTCGTAACCGCGAGCGTCTCCGCGCCGCGCCGGTCGGCCTCCCGGAGCGCGCTCAGGGTGTCGGCGGTTTCACCGCTCTGTGTGACACCGATGACCAGGTCGTCGCCGATAGGCGGGGTGGAGGTGGCGTACTCGCTGGCGAGAAACGCCTGCGCGGGGACCCCTGCCCGCCGGAACAGTTCGGCCCCGTACAGCGATGCGTGGTAGGAGGTGCCGGCGGCGACGAACTGCACACCGAGTGTAGCCCCCAGTTCGAGGTCGATATCGGCGGCCCCGCGGAGTTCGTCGACCCGGCCGCTGAGACACTGCCGCAGCGCCCACGGCTGTTCGTGTATCTCCTTTCGCATGAAGTGGTCGTAACCGCTCTTACCGGTCTGTTCGGCGTCCCACTCGACGGTCTCGACACCGCGGTCCACCGCGACGCCATCGGTGTCGGTGACCGTGAGGCCGCCGTCGAGGGTGGCGAAGTCGCCGTCCTCCAGATAGAGAACGTGTGGCGTGTGCTCGCGAAACGCCGGCACGTCGCTGGCGAGAAACACCGGCCCACCGGTGCCGTCCTGTGGTGGGACCCCCTCGCTGTCCTGCCCGAGACCGGCGACGAGCGGCGAGTCGTTGCGGGCGGCGAATATCTCCCGGGAGCCCGCGATAACGGCCGCGATCGCGTAACTGCCCTCCAGTTGACCGATCGCCTCCCGGAACGCGGGCTCTGGCCGTGCGCCACCGGCCAGCGCCGCCTCGATGAGATGGGGGACGACCTCGGTGTCGGTGTCGCTCTCGAACTCGTGGCCCTGTTCCTCGAGTTCCTCACGGAGCGGCTGGTAGTTCTCGATGATACCGTTGTGAACGACCGCGACCTCGCCGGCACAGTCGGTGTGGGGATGGGCGTTCGCGTCGGTCGGTGGCCCGTGGGTGCTCCAGCGGGTGTGACCGATACCGACAGTTCCGGCAGGATCACGCCCCTCGAGACGGTCGCGCAGGGCAGACAGCTCACCCTCCGTCTTGCAGACAGACAGCCCGTCCGCGCCGACGAGCGCGACACCGGCGGAGTCGTAGCCGCGGTACTCCAGATTGGCCAGCCCCTCTACGAGTGTCTCGAGTGTGTCGTCACCGCGGCCGACACAGCCGATTATTCCGCACATCAGCGCACCACCCGCCCGTTCTCCGGAACCTGTCCGTCGACTGTGACACCCGTCTCGACTGTCGCGTCGGGACCGACGAGCGTCCCGGGTTCGAGTGTGGCTGCACCGCCGATGTGGGCCCGGTCGGCGAGCACCGCCCCGAGACGGCGGTCGGTGAACACCCGCTCGTCGACCCTGACATCGGCCGGTCCACCGGGTACCGACACGTCCACGCCGACGACCACACTCTGACCGCAGACCGTGTCGACGAGTGTCGCGCCGTGTCCGACCCTGGTGTCGCTGTCCAGTACCGATCGTACAACGGTCGTGTTCGCGCCGATAGTGACGTTCCGGCCGACCGCCACCGCCGGTCCGAGCACTGTCTCCGGGCCGACCTCGGCGTCGGGGGCGACCGCCACCGGCGGCCGGAGAACCGCCTCCTCGTGGACCTGTGCGGTTTCGGCCACCCAGACACCGGCGCTGCGCTCGGGTCCGGAGACGCGTCCGCGGTCCAGCACCGACCGTGCCACGGTAAGCAGGTCCCACGGGTACGTGGCGTCGACCCACAGCCCCGACACCCGGACCGCATCCACCCGCTGGCGCTCGACCAGTCGCGCGATGGTGTCTGTCAGCGCGAGTTCGCCGTCCCTGCGGGGGGTTGCCTCGATCCGCTCGAAGATCGCCTCGTCGAACCCGTAGATGCCGGCGTTTATCAGCTGGTAATCGTCGGTGTCCGGTTTCTCGATTATATCGGTCACCTGACCGTCAGAGAGTGTGACCGCGCCGTACCTGCTGGGGTCGTCGCGCTCGATAACGGCCATGGTTGCCGCAGGCTCGTCGGCCGCAAACGCGTCGGCCACCTCGCGGACGGCGCTCGCCTCGACCAGATGGTCGCCGTTTACCACCAGCACCGGTCCGGACACCGAGTCGCGGGCCTGTACGAGTGCGTGACCACTCCCGAGCTGTTTCGACTGCTCGATGTACTCGATCGGAACGTCCCGATAGTCCGGGCCAAACTTCTCCTGTACACGCCGGCGCCGGTAGCCGACAACCAGCACCAGCCGGTCCATTCCGGCGTCGACGAGCGCGTCGAGCACGTGCTCGAGAATCGGACGCGTCGCCGCCGGTAACATCGGCTTCGGACGGTTGTGCGTCAGCGGGCGCAGCCGCGTCCCCTCGCCGGCCGCCAGCACGACCGCCGTTGTGACAGTCATATTCGGAGGTGTAGCTCAGTGGTTTTCAAATTTCTGGCCGAGACTGTCCCTATCCCCGGAACCTTTGTCGACTGTATCGCCCGGATATCTGTCTGTTGACGCGTAACCGACCCGATTCGGTCAGACCGAGGGCGCCGTCCGACAGCCGGCCGACCTCCCCGCTTCCTTTTTTTATCCGCGCTCGAATATCTGGTCGATGGAACTGGAGTCGGTGCCGGGCGTCGGAGAGAAGACGGCAGCGGCGCTGTCTACCCTCGAGAACCCCGAGCGGGCACTGCGCGAGGGTGACGTGGCGACACTCTCGCGTGCGCCAGGTGTCAGCCCCGGCCGGGCTGCACGCATCGCACGGGGTGCGGTCCGACAGCGCCACGACGACCCCGGCGGGTTCACCGCGACCGGCCGCGCCCGGGATATCCACCGCGAGATACTCTCTTTGCTCCAGGAACGGGCGGTCACCGACTACGCTGCCCGACGACTGGAGACGCTGTACCCGAGCACCGTCGACTCCCGCATCGAGGAGGTCCGGGCGTTCACCCGCGATGCGATGGACCGGAGCCCCGACCCGGCGGTGCTCGATGCGCTCGCGCGTGTCGAACCGCTCGCCGAACCGGACGACGTGCGGGTCCGTGAACGGTGTCTCGCAACCGGTGACGCCGAGCGCTACGCCGAGGCACAGTCGGCGATCCCCGAGCTGTCGGTCGAACTGGTCGAGGACGCCCGAAAACTGGCGGAGTTAGCCCGTGGGTACGCGACGGTGGTCGCCCTCGACGAGCGGTTTGCCGGCACCGATATTCCGGGTGAGGTCCGCGTCGAACCGGACGCCCTCTCGAACCCCGTCGCGGTGGTGCCCGAGCGGGCGCTCGCATTTTTTGCGCGCAACCGCGAGACGCTCCGTGCAGCCGCGACCGTCCACCGACGGGCTGGTCTGGACCCACCGTGTGACCTGGAGACGTTGGCCGAGGCGCTCGAGGTGCTCGACTCGGACGGCTCCGTCGGCGGTGACGAGGAGCTCACCCGTCTGTCGGATGCTGTCGCCGATATCGACGCGGCCGTGAGCGAGGCCGAACGGATGGCAAACGACCACCTCCGGACGGCGATCGAGGCGCGTGACGTCACAATCGAAGGGACCGACCTGCTGTCACTCGCGGAGCGTGGTGCCGGTGTGGACTCACTGCTGGAGCGGGAGCTCACAGACGAGTTCGAAACCGCCATCCAGCGCGCCCGCGAGACACTCGTCGAGACACTCAATCTGCAGGACACCGGGCAGTTGGCCCGGCGGGTGTTCGAGGACCGCCCGACCTACCCTGTCGAGCGCAACGAGCAGGCTGTGACCCGACTCCGCGAGGAGCTAACGGCGATGCGGGACCGCCGGGCCGAGCGCCGCAAGCGCGAGACCGCCCGCCAACTCGCCGGATTGCGCCCCGACTGCGAGCGACTCGTCGACCGCGCGCTCGAACTCGACGTAGAGTTGGCCGTCTCGCGGTTCGCCCGCGATTTCGACTGTACGATGCCGACGGTCGGCGGCAACGGGATCGATATCGAGGGCGGCCGGTCGCCGTTGCTCGACGTACCGGTCGACGCGGTCGACCCCGTCGACTACAGCGTCGAGGGTGTGACACTGCTCTCGGGGGTCAACAGCGGCGGCAAGACCTCGCTGCTGGATCTGGTGGCGCTCGTGGTGACACTCACACACATGGGGCTGCCGGTGCCGGCAGAGCGGGCACGGATCGGTCGTGTCGACGAACTCCACTACCACGCCACCTCACAGGGCACCCTCGATGCGGGGGCCTTCGAGTCCACGCTCCGGGAGTTCGGCGACCTGGTGACGGAGGTGAGCGAGCGCCGCCGGGTGCTGGTGCTGGTCGACGAACTCGAGAGCATCACCGAACCCGGCGCCAGTGCGCTGATCGTGGCCGGCATCCTGGAGGCGCTCGACCAGCGCGACGCGACCGCCGTGTTCGTCTCGCATCTCGCCCGGGAGATACGCGAGGCCGCCACGACCGACCTCGCTGTCGACGGTATCGAGGCCCACGGTCTCGTGGACGGTGAACTCCAGGTCGAACGCTCGCCGGTAAAAGGCTCACTCGCCCGGTCGACGCCCGAACTCATCGTCGAGAAACTCGCAACCGACGGCGACCGCGACACCGAGTTCTACCGGCGACTCCTCGAGAAGTTCTGAACGACGAACTCTGACTCCGGGGTCGGACACAGATCGGTGTGGAATCCTGAAGTGGTACGCTGTTCCGAGGTGGCACTGAGTCCCGAAGTGAGATGAGGTTCCGCAGCGGAACCGGGTCTCAAACTGGTATCGGGTCCTCAAGTAGCACTGGGTCCCGAATTGGTACAGCGGCCCGAGGTGGTCTTCGTGGAACCGGGTTCAGGTGCGGATCGGTGGTCGACCCTCGTCGCCGAACAGGGCGCTCGCCACGCCGGCGCCGAACGCACGGGCAACAGAGCGGGCACCGGCGCCGACGCGGCCGGTGACCCCCCGTTGGGGCTCGAACTGCTCGATACGGAGTCGGTCGACGCCGATGCGGTCGGCGAGGCGGTCCTCCATCTCCTCGCGCGGCCCGCAGGTGTCGACGAGGTCGTTCTCGACGGCCTCCCGACCCGAGTAGACACGGGCCTCGGTGTCGCGGACGAACTCCTCGTCCAGGTCACGGCCCTCGGCGACTGTCTCGACGAAGGCGTCGTAGGACTCGTCGATCAGTCCCTGCAGGTACTCCCTGTCGCCCTCCTCGAACTCGCGCCAGGCGGCCCCCGCATCCTTGTACTCGCCGGCGACGAGCCGCCGGTAGTCGAGACCGACCTTCTCGCCGAGTTCCTTTCGCCCGAGCCGGGAGCCGATGACGCCGATAGAGCCGACGACACTGTTTTCACGCGCGTGGAACCTGTCACAGCCGCTCGCAATCCAGTAGCCGCCGCTTGCGGCCAGGTCCTCGGCGTAGCCGACAGTAGGGCCGTCGAACTCCCTGACAGCCCGGCGGATGTCCTCGCTCGGCACGATTGCCCCGCCCGGTGTGTTGAGCTTCACGATCAGCGCCTCGGAGCCACTGTCGGCGTCCGCCTGCCTGATCTGCTCGACGATATCGTCTGCGCTGGTCCCACCGCCACCGACAGGGAGCGGACCGGGGGCTCCACCGTCGCGCGTGATGACGTCGCCAACCTCGACCTCTGCGACGTTGTGGGCGGGAAATACGTTACCGGCTATCCGCGCCGCCGTCACCAGCCCACCCACCACGACCACCGCTGTCAGGATCGTTTCGAGAAGTCCGAGTCCGGTGAACTCCGGAACCGCCCAGAACAGCCCAACTGCAACACCGACTGCGAGTGCGGTCCCAACCAGTACGACCGTGAGTCTGCCGAGAGTGCGGGCTACCGACATACGTCGTTTATACCGGTCTGTGATAGTAATATGTTTGCTCTGCAGGGGCGGCCAGACGGCTCTGTCGCCGACCGTACGGTTACTCCTCGACCCAGTTTGCTCGGTCGAGGACGACCGGTGCCACGGCGCGGGCAATCTGCCGGGCTTCGGCCTCGGAGGCGAGCAGGGAGACGTGGCCGAGCGAGTCGTTGACCGACTTGCTCACCTCGACTGTTCGCGTCTCGTTGCCTCGGACGATGTCCTCGAGTTTGTCCGTGAGTCGGACCTGCACCTCCTTTCGAATCGGCGGGGTGAGCCGCGCACCTGCCGGGAGCAGGTCGTATGTAAAGGCGTACCCATCCTCGTAGCGCTCGATGGCGACGAACGGGACCCCTTCCTGCTCTGCGCTCGTGT